>MLJW01000060.1_pt1 | contig 138858 bp, 105 predicted proteins | sample 888231 | NCBI WGS metagenome assembly MLJW01 (sample SAMN05788063, study PRJNA343431) | mine drainage metagenome | isolation source: sample collected from the inflow into an acid mine drainage treatment plant... | place: Germany: Lusatia, lignite mining district | reverse complement strand
CTTCTACAACCCGAAGAGGCGCCACAGCTCGCTCGGGTACCTCTCACCTGTGGCGTTCGAAAAACTAACAGCGAAAAACCAAATCAAAGCGGCTTGATTCGCTGTCCATTTTATCGAGGCAAGCCCACTCAATTCCGTGGTCAGCGGTTTCTCCTTCGTTCCCTTCGTTCCCTTCGTTGCCGAGTGTTCCATTCAATCGCCGAATTCAGGCTGATGCGCCCCGAACACAGTCCAGTCGAGCGACCGCGTCGGATGGCGGTGGATGCCCCTCGGGCGGGTTGGGGCGGCGTGCGACTTGGTGCCTCAGCCATCCTGGCTTTTGGCGCGGCTCTGTGGCTGCTGGGAGCGACCGATCCGGCGGGTGAAAGGCCTGCGCGCCCGGGAGTGGATGCGGCGAAGTTGGCGGGAACGCCCAAGGCTCACTCGGTCGCTTCCGAAGTGAGGGCGGGCCTGCCGAAGTTTGATCCTCATGGATCCGTGGAAACGGCGAAACCGATTCCCGAAGGAGCGACGCTGATGCCGAAGGTAAAGGTGTTTGGAGAGCGGACGCCGACGTTTACCCAGCGCCAGATCGACACGCGGAGCGAATTTTCCGCGCTGCTGAGGAAGGAGTTTCCCGGGGCGAGCACGAAGTGGCAGGATCCGTATCGGATAGACGGACACGTGTTCAATTACGCGGCGCTGATGTACTCCGAGCAGAAGCGAAAGCGCGATCAGACGTCGTTGATGGACTTCGCGGATCGAATCGGGAAAACCGGCGACCATGCGGGCGAGAAGGAGCTGAAAAACGAGATCGAAGACACCTTCGTGCGCCGGGGCGATTGGACGACGGAGTCGATGGATCGCTCCGCGAACGATGACCGCCGGTAGGGCGGGCGCGGCAATCGCGGCGCCCTGCTTGAAGTCCGCGGTGAACGTGGCAACCGTTTGGTTTCCATTGCCCCAGGAAGATTCGTCCATCACTTCAACCACCGAGACAGTGCTTTTGATCAAGGAGTGACGGGCTGATCGACGACCTGACTCTCACCAAGCCACACTCGACATGCCCAAAAGCCGACTGGAAGCCTTCAGCGACGGCGTGCTTGCCATCATCATCACGATCATGGTGCTCAGCCTGAATGCGCCGCACGGGGCCAGCCTGCGGGCATTGAGGCCGCTGCTGCCCGAACTGCTCAGCTACGTGCTGAGCTTCGTGTACGTCGGCATCTATTGGAATAACCACCATCACATGTTTCACGCCACGAAGCACGTGCGGGGAGGGGTTCTCTGGGCCAACCTGCACCTGCTCTTCTGGCTTTCGCTGTTTCCCTTCGTGACGGATTGGATGGGCAAAGGCCACTACGCGTCGACCCCGACGGCGGCGTACGGCGTGGTGCTGATGATGGCGGCGATCGCCTACTGGATGCTGCAGACCGCGATCATTCGGAGCCAGGGGCGGGATTCGCTGCTGGCGCGGGCGGTGGGGCGGGACATCAAGGGCAAGGCCTCGCCGCTGCTGTATGCGTCGGCGATCGGGCTGGCCTTTGTCGACCCGTGGATCTCGCAGGCGATCTTTGTCGCGGTGGCGTTGATCTGGCTGGTGCCGGATCGGCGGATTGAACGGACCCTCGACGCCGAGCGTGAGGAGTGAGCCGGACCGGCTGCGGTTGGACTTGGGCGGGCGCAAAAAAACCGGCGCCTCAGGGGCGCCGGTTTTGAAAGGAAACGAACCGCTTACTTGGCGGCGAGGCTCTTGCGAAGATCCTCGAGCTGGCCGGCGGAGCCGAGCAGCTGATTGCGGGAGGCGATGAACTTCGCGTACTCGTCCATGAAGGTCTTGCCGACGGGGCGGAAGTCGAACTCGGCGGGCTTGTCGCGGAAGAACTCGCGGTGGACGCGGGTCCAGACCAGGCGGCCGTCGGTGTCGATATTGATCTTCGTGACGCCGAGCTTGGCGGCGGGCAGGTACTCGTTCACGTCAACGCCGGAAGAGTCCTTGATCGTGCCGCCGGCCTTGTTGATGCGGTCGACCTCGTCCTTCGGGACGGAGGACGAACCGTGCATGACGAGCGGGTAGTTCGGCATGAGGGTCTTGATCTTCTGGAGCACATCGAAGTGCAGGGACTGCTTGCCCTTGAATTTGAAGGCGCCGTGGCTGGTGCCGATGGCGCAGGCGAGGGAGTCGCAGCCGGTCTGCTTGACGAACAGCTGGGCCTCTTCGGGATTGGTGAGGGTGGCGTGGCCGTCCTCGACCTTGATGTCTTCCTCGACGCCGCCCAGCTTGCCGAGCTCGGCCTCGACGGAGATGCCCTTCTTGTGGGCGGCCTCGACGACGCGCTTCGTGATGGCGACGTTCTGGTCGAACGGATCGTGGGAAGCGTCGATCATCACCGAGCTATAGAAGCCCGAGTTGATGCAATCGTAGCAGGTCTCCTCATCGCCGTGGTCCAGATGCACCGCGAAGATGGCCTCGGGGAAAATGGAGTCGGCGGCGCGAATGATCGCCTCCAGCATCCGCTTGTCCGTGTATTTGCGGGCGCCCTTGGAGATCTGGATGATGAAGGGGGCCTTGGAATCGATGCAGCCCTTGAACAGACCCATGGCCTGCTCGGCGTTATTGATGTTGTAGGCGCCGACGGCGTACTTGCCGTAGGCGTGTTTGAACAACTGAGCGGTGGTAACGATCATGGTGATATGGAAAAGCCGAAGGGCGAGGTTACGGGTGGGCCTCCGAGCGTCGCAAGGGTTTTTTTGGCGGGGAGCGAGCGAGTAGCGCAGGACTTGGGCGCTGAAGCGGTGCTGATAAGTCGTACTGGGAACGCGACTACCGCGAGTCTGCGACCGGCGTTCGATCAATTGCTTAGGGTCGGTGCAGGACCGATTGAACCTGCCCCGCTCACCGGTCCGCTGGGGCCGGTTCAAGGACAGGGACGGCGGCCTCGGGCGACTTTGGCAACGACCGGGAGCGCCACAGGTAGAAAATCGCCGGATAGACCATGAGCTCCATGAGCGTGGACGTGACGACGCCGCCGACCATCGGGGTCGCGATGCGCTTCATCACGTCGGCGCCGGCACCGTTGCTCCAGAGGATCGGGAGCAGGCCGGCGATGATCACGGCGGCGGTCATGGCCTTCGGACGAACGCGTTTCACGGCTCCCTGATAGATGGCGTCGCGCAGGTCGCCCGGCGTGCGGAGCCGGCCGGTGCTCTTCCATTCGTCGTAGGCGAGGTCGAGGTACAACAGCATCACCACCCCGGTTTCGGCATCCAGGCCGGCGAGGGCGATGATGCCGACCCAGACAGCGACGCTCAGGTTGTAGTGGCACAGGAAGAGCATCCAGAACGCGCCCACCAGCGAAAAGGGCACTGCGAGCATCACGATCGAGAGTTTGATGAACGATTTCGTGTTCAGGTAGATGATGAACATGATCGCGAGGAGCGTGAGCGGGATGACGATGCGCAGGCGTGCGTCTGCGTGCTGCATGTATTCATACTGCCCGCTCCAGACGATGGAATAGCCGGCGGGGATCTTGATCTGCCCGTCGCGTATGGCCGCATTCACGACGGCCTGGGCGTGCCGGACATAGCCGCCGATGTCGGAACTCTGGACGTCCACATAGACCCAGGAGGTGGGGATGCCGCCCTCGCTCTTGATCGACATGGGGGCCGACGTGACGTGGATGGTGGCGAGCTCTCCGAGAGGCACCTGCGCGAGCGGGCCCCGAGCGCCGGCGACGTGAACGGGCACGGAGATGTTTCGGAGCGCCTCGGGGCTGTTGCGGAAATCGCGGGCGTAGCGGACGATCACAGAATAACGCTCGAGACCCTCGACCGTGGTCGTCAGGGGCATGCCGCCCAGGGCGGCGCCGATGACGTCCTGGACGTCGCCGATGGTCAGGCCATAGCGGGCGATCTCATCGCGGTTGATGTCGATCTGGATGTAATTGCCCTGCGTCGCGCGCTCGGCGAATACGCTCGTCGTGCCGGGAACGCCGCGGATCAGGCCTTCGAGCTGGCCGCCGATTTTTTCGAGTTCCACGAGATTCGGACCGGAGACCTTGATGCCGACCGGCGTCTTGATGCCCGTCGACAGCATGTCGATGCGTGTGCGGATCGGCATGGTCCAGGCGTTGGTGAGGCCCGGGAAGCGGATGGCGGAGTTCATCGCCGAGATGAGCTCATCGACAGTCCTGGCGCGATGGGCGATCACGCGGCCCGAGGCGTCGCGGATGTCGACGGCGGGCCAATCGGACTCCGGCTTCAGCTGGATGGTCGACTCGATCATGTCCAGCGGGGACGGGTCGGTGGCGGTCTCGGCGCGTCCGATTTTTCCGAATACCGATTTCACCTCGGGGAAGCTCTTGATGATACGGTCGGTCTGCTGGATGAGTTCGCGCGCCTTGTCCGGCGAGATGCCCGGGAAGGTGGTCGGCATGTAGAGCAGGTCGCCCTCATAGAGCGGAGGCATGAATTCCGAGCCCAGGTGCTGGTAGGGGAAGGCGCGGCCGATGACGGTGGCTGCGTTGTGCAACCGGCCTTCGGGCAGGTGGCGGACGACCAGGGCGTTCCAGGGGAAGAAGACCCAGATCACGAGGATGGCGGAGACCGCGATCACCCAATGGCGCCAGCGGATGACCCAGTCGATCAGCGGATGGTAGAGCCAGACCAGGAGGCGGTTGATCGGGTTGCGTTCCTCGGGGGGGATTTTCCCGCGGATGAAGAAACCCATCAGGATCGGGGCGAGCGTGATCGAGAGCAGAGCCGCGGCGCCCATGGAATAGGTCTTCGTGAAGGCGAGAGGCTTGAAGAGACGGCCCTCCTGTTCCTGCAGCGTGAATACGGGGAGGAACGACACTGTGATGACGAGAAGCGAGTAGAAGAGCGTCGGTCCGACCTCGACGGCGGCATCCCGGATGATTTCCCAGTGGGGCTTCGTGCCACCGTCGTGTTCGAGATGCTTGTGGGCGTTTTCGATCATGATGATCACGGCGTCGACCATCGCGCCAATGGCGATGGCGATGCCGCCGAGCGACATGATGTTCGCGCTGAGCCCCTGGCTGTACATGATCGCGAAGGCGGCGAGCACGGCGACGGGCAGGACCACGATTGCGACGAGGGCGCTGCGCAGGTGGAGCAGGAAGGCGGCGCAGACGAGGGCGACGACGATGCTTTCCTCGATCAACTTGTGCGAGAGCGTGTCGACGGCGCGGTTGATGAGCTCGGTGCGGTCGTACACGACCGAATAATGGACATCGGGGGGGAGGCTTTTCATCGCCTCGTTGAGCCGCTGTTTCACGGCGTTGATCACGGTGCGGACATCGGCGCCGTAGCGGACGACGACAATGCCGCCGACCGTTTCGCCCCGGCCGTCATAGTCGGCGATGCCGCGCCGCATGTCGGGGCCGACCTGGACGTGGGCCACCTGATGGAGCTGCACGGGTGAGCCGTCGGGGCCCAGACCCACGACGATCTTGCGGATGTCGCCGACGCCCCGGAGGTAGCCGCGGACGCGGACCATGAATTCCTTCTCCGCCATCTCGACCGACCGTCCCCCTATCTCACCGTTGCTTCGGCGCACGGCCCTGGCGATGTCCTCGAGGGATAGGTTGTAGGCGCGGAGCTTCACCGGATCGACCGTGATCTGGTACTGCTTCACGAAGCCGCCCACGGAGGCGACTTCCGACACGCCCTCGACGCTCGAGAGCTGGTATCGCAGGTACCAATCCTGCATGGACCGAAGGTCGGCGAGGTCGTGTTTCTTCGAGTTGAGCGAATACATGAACGCCCAGCCCACGCCGGTGGCGTCGGGGCCGAGGTGTGGCGCCACCCCGGCGGGCAGGCTGCCCTGGAGCCCGTTGAGGTACTCGAGCACCCGGCTGCGGGCCCAGTAGGGGTCGGTGCCGTCCTTGAAGATCACATACACGAACGAGAATCCGTAGAACGAATACCCGCGCACGACCTTGGCGTCGGGAACCGACAGCATCTTCGCCGTGATCGGGTAGGTGACCTGGTCCTGGATCAGCTGCGGCGCCTGGCCGGGCCACTCCGTGTAGATGATGACCTGGGTGTCCGAGAGGTCCGGGATCGCGTCGAGCGGGATGTTCCGCATCGCGTACACGCCGCCGAGCGCGATGGCGAGCGTGGCGACCAAGACGGCCACCTTGTTGCGGAGGGAGAAATCGATGATGGACTTGAGCATGGCGGTCGTGGCTCAGGGTTTTGCCGGGACCGAGGGCACGGCCGTTTCAGGCGTTGGCTTGAGCATCTTCTGGATCGCTTCCTGGAGCTGGCTTTCCGAATCGAGCATGAACTCGCCGGAGGTCACCACGCGTTCGCCGGCCTTGAGCCCGCTCAGCACGATGTCGCGTCCGCCGTCAACCTCGCCGCCGAGCACAACTTTGCGGGGCTCGAAGACGCCGCCGGGGAGCGCGACAAAGGCGACGTTCTCCTCGCCGCTGCGAACCACGGCGGAATTGGGAACGAGCAGGGCGCTGGTCGCGAGATGCACTGGGATCCGGACCTCCGCAAACATGCCCGGGCGGAGCATTCCGCGCGGATTGGTAAGGACAATGCGGGCGATTGCGCTGCGGGTGTCGTTTTCCACCTGGGGCAGGATCTGCTCGATCGTACCCGGGTGCTCGGTGTTCATGCCGTAGGTCATGCGCACCGAGACGGCCTGGCCCTGGGCGACGCCCATGAGGTCCCGTTCGTAGAGCTGAGCGTTCACCCAGACCCTGGAAAGATCCGCCACATGGAAGAGAGGTTCACCGGCGCGGACCATCTGACCCACGACGATGTTCTTCAGGGTCACGACTCCGGTTGCCGGTGCCGGAAACGGATAGTCCCTGCGGGCCTGGCCGGTTCGTGCGATCTCGGCGATGAAGGCCTCCGAGACGTCGAGCAGTCGGAGACGCTGCAGGGCCGCGTGCGTGAGTGGACCGGAGGCGTCCGGCTCGGCCCTGAGGGCGACGAGGTAGTTGAGTTCGGCGTTGTAAAGCTCGGGCGAGTAGATCTCGAAGAACGTCTGGCCTGCCTTGACGCTGGTCCAGGTTGCGTCGACGTCGAGTTTGTCGATCCAGCCATCGAAGCGCGTCGTGACCACGCTCAGTCCCCGTTCGTCGTAAGCCACGATGCCCACGGTGCGCAGCGTGCGAATCGCAGGCCCGCGCTCCACGAGGCTGGTCTTGAAATTCATCTCCTGGATGGTCTGCGGATCGACCGTGATGGCGTCGGCGGGAAGAGGGTTGGCGCCCTGGGCAGCGTCTTCGTAGACCGGTACCATTTCCATGCCCATCGAGTCCTTGCCCGGCTTCTTGCTGATCTCTCCCGGGAGCATCGTGGACTTGTAGAACTTGATTTTCCTGGGCGCCTCCGGGGCGTCGAGGCTCCTGGGCTCGGCCTGAGCCATGCGCATCGGCTGGAGCTTCATCGAACAGATCGGACAGTTTCCTGGTTCATCGCGGACGATCTGCGGGTGCATGCCGCAGGTGTAGAGCTGCTTCTCTGCGAGAAGGCGGGTTGGAACCAAGAGAGCGAACATCAACCCAAGCCAAAGCGCCGAGGAGAGTCCGGCCCTGAAGGGGCGGACTAGTGCTGACAGAACGGACGTCCAGGTGGCGTAGGGTTTCATGACTGGGAAGAATGAGGAGAGACTCGCGGAGTCAGGGCAGGGGCCGTGCCGAGGTCGCCGGCTGCGAGGCTCACGACATCGGCAAAGGCGAGATCGCGCTGGCGCTCGGCTTCGACGCGCTGCGTGGCGAGTTCGAGACGCATGAGACGCAGCTGGATCAGACGGTCGATTCCGCCTGCTCCAGTGCCGTAGGCGGCCTCGCCGGAGGCGAGATCGCGGTCGATCTTTGGAAATGCGGAGGCGTCGAGGTAGCGAATGGTTCGCGAGGCTGAACGCAGGCGGGCCAGGCTGCCGGCGAGGTCGGCGGCAAGCGAAAGCTGGCGCGCGTCGAGGGTCTCGACTGCGGCGCTGTGGCGTGACTTCGCCGCCTCCAGGATGGCGTGAATCCGTTCGCGCCAAATCGGAAGGCTGAGCGAAGCGGTTGGCCGGTACAGGAGGGGATTCATCTTCAGGTCGGCCATCAGTCCGGCGCTGAAATCGGGCGTGCCTGCGACGGCGGCGACGCCGATGGACGCGTCGGCCATGTCGACCGCGGAGCGCAGGGTGGCGAGTTCGGGATTTTCCGCGAGGATGCGCGTCCACAGGGTCGCGTCGTCCGGGAGCGCGGCCCCGGTGAATGAGGTCGAGGGCCAGGCCGGATCGGGGGCTCCGGGGGCGAGGCCGAGCGCCGCCTTGAAACGTGAGCGGGCCGCAGCCTGCTGGTCGCGAAGGTTCGCGATTTCGAGAGCAAGTTTGCGGCTCGCGTCGATGCTGTCGGTCTGGGGTTCGAGGGTCATTGCCCCGCGACCGGTCTCGTACGACGCCTGGGTGGCGGCGGTGAGGCGCTGCATCAGTCCAGTCATCTGGTTGCGAAGGGCGATCGAACGATCGATGGCGACCAGGTCGGTCCACGAGCGCCTGAGACTGTCGGTCACGCTCACGAGCGTGGCGAGGTACATCCTATGGGCGACTTCGCTGCGTGCGACGGCCTCGCGAGTCATGACGATCCGCTTTTTCGGGCCGAGTAGGTCCACCATGAATCCGGGCATGAGCGATTTCAGCGTATCCGTAATGTCAGCCTGAAACGTGATCTTGGGATTGGGGAGGGCCCTTTCGGGAGCGATTGCGTACACGGAAGCTCGCCACTGGTCGTAGGCGGCGGCGACTTCCGGACGATGGAGCAGGGCGAACCGAAGATAGACTTCCGGGCTCGAGCCGGGACCTGGCGGATGGACGGGCTCGACGTCCGAAGACGAGCGAATGGCGTCTCCCACCGCGGTGACGCCACGCGATTGCGCGCGTTCGGCCGGCGACGGTGTCAGGGCGCAGCCTGTCAAAAGGAGGAGGAGGCTTGCGATGCCAAGAGGCGCGCCCGCGCCAACGGCACGGGAGATTCTGTGAAGGGAGGACGCGGCATCTGGCGTGGAGTGCATTTCGTTTGAATCGCTGTTGTGGGCGCTCGATTGGATGCGGCGCACCGCCACTCGGGAGTACACGCGGGCCGGACGATTCCCTCGATTTTGGCGAAACGTTTTTTTTGAGGGATTTTTGAGGGTCGCGGGTACACACTGTGCAAATCCCATGAACAACGAAGAACACAAAGTCCGGCAGGCGCTCGCCGAGTGGCGCTTGGAACCGGAAGCGGACCCGGGTTTTCGCTCCCGAGTCTGGCGGAGGATCGACCGTGCGGTGGACTCGGAGACGTGGCTTGTCTACGTGCGACGCAACGCGGCATCGGTCGCGCTTGCCCTGGGCCTGGCACTGGTTGCGGGTGGTTGGTTTGGCCGGGTCTATGCCCAGCAGCAGGTGAAACGCGACCGCGACAGGCTCGCCTGGGACTATCTCGCGTCGATCGATGCGCGTTACCAGGCGGACCAGTTGATGAAGCGATGAGGAATTTCCTGCTCAGCGTGGTTTTGATCGTGGCCGCCGGTGCGGCGGCTTGGACCTACGCGTATCGACGGTGCTGCGACCCGGACCTGCGGGCTGCCGCTCGTGCGGGGGATGCCGAGCATTGGCTGCGCCGGGAGTTTCACCTGAACGACGCACAGATGGCGGCGATCGAGAAGCTGCAGGCCGACTACGCAAAGGAATGCAGCGTGCACTGCCACCGGATCATGGAGGCAAAGGAGGCGCTGATGGCCCTCGAGTCCGAATCGAACATCCCGGTGGCTCGGTTGACGACTGCCCGCACTGAAGTGGCGCAACGCGAGGCGGAGTGCCGCGATGCGATCCGCGGCCATCTCCGAAAAGTGGCGGCGCTGATGCCGCCGGCCGAGGGCCGGCGTTATCTGGCGATGCTCCTCCCGAAAGTCGACGCCTTCCGCCACGAAGGCGCGCCGAATCTGCGACTCGATCCGTGAGCGACGACAACGCAGTCGCTCCGGCCGACGAGGTGTTGATGTCGCGCGTGCGCGCGACTGCGGACGCCGCTGCGTTCAACGAACTGATGGTGCGCTGGGAGATTCGGGTGAAACGCTACCTTGCCCGCGTGCTTCAGAATCAGGCCGAGGCCGAGGACCTGGCGCAGGAGGCGTTCGTGCGAATCTATTCGCACCGGGATCGTTATCGCGATGGGGCCCGATTCTCGGCCTGGCTGTATGCCATCGCGGCGAACCTGGCGCGCAACCGCCTGCGCTGGTGGCGGAGACGCCCATCGATCGCTATCGATAGCTGGTCGCCCGATGAAGATCGGCCGGCGCCGGTCGAAATCGCGGACCCTGCAGCGGGCGCGTCGGTTGTCGAAGGGCGGGAGCGCGCGCTGATCGTGCGCGACGCGGTTGCCGCGCTGCCGTTGCGCCTCCGCGAGGTCGTGGTGCTCTGCGAATACGAGGCGCTTAGCCAGGCGGAAGCGGCGGAAGTCCTGGGAACGACGGCTAAAGCCGTGGAAACCCGACTCTATCGGGCGCGTGCGATCCTTCGCACAAAACTGGCAGCCTTGGCGGCCTGAACCTGCCGCTGCGGCATTACCTGGCCCGATTGTAGGTGTCGCCGAACAGAGTCAGCAGATCCGGATTCGAGACCTCGATCAGCCCCCTCGGACTGAGAGTGATGTATAGCTTCTTGTCCCGACGGCCGAGCGTGTAGGTGCAGGGAATCTGTGATGACACGGCCCCCTGTGGACCATAAAGGACGAGGCTGGCGGTGCCGTCCGCACGGATCACGATTCCGCGGTCCCCGGGCCGGGAGCCGGTCGTGAACGTCCCGACCAGAGTGTTTCGAATGCGTGCGAACTCGGTCTTGTCGGCGATCGGCGCGAGGGGCGGCGGGATGTTGACGTTGTCGATGTAGAACGCCGAGTAGAGCGTGTATCCATTCAGCGCCAGACCGACGACGAGCATGGCGAGGGCGATCCAGGGCTGGATTCGGCGGATGCGACGCGCAGGCGGTTGCTGGTCCTCGCCGAGCCCGAGTGCGGCGACCGTGGGGCCGAGCAGCGTGACAATCTCGTCGGCCGTATGCTCGGAGGCCCCGGCGGAGGCATTGTCGAGGTCGTAGAGGAACAGCCTGGTCTCGCTGGTGCGCACCATGAATCGCCCCGCGTCGGTGGTGATTGCGATCTGCGGGGCCGTCTCGTGGTTCTGCACAGGATCGATCCGGCTGAAGGCATTCAGGATCTCATGCAGGCGATTTCCCGACACGAGCCCGATCTCCCGCGAGCCGTGGTCGCGATGTGCCGCGGAAAGATCTTCGGACAAGTTGGTCGTGGTGACCTTGAACATGGGGTCAGTATTCGATGACGTACACAGGCTCGTTGTAGAACCCCAGCCGGAAGGATCCGGTTGCAAGGTTGCCGTCGTCAAAGCGACGGTCGATGTCCGAGAGCTGTATCCGGTCTGCGCTCACAGCGCTGTCGCCGGTGGACGTGATCCCGATGGCGGCGCGCACGTGCTGGCCGGCCTGTTCGACATTGGTGTCCCAGACATAATAGCCGCCGATGGGCGTCTTGCGGGTCCAGGCGGATTCACGCAGGTAGTCCGCCATGCCTGTGGGAACGGCGCCGGCGGCGCTCGGGGTCGAGGGCCAGTCGCCGTTGTCCTGGAGGTAGTGCTGGAAGGCCTGGGAGAAGACGCGAAGGTCGTTGATGACGGCCTCGCTGCGCGCGGTGATGACGGCGGACTTGATCTGCGGAACGGCGATGGCGGCGACGAGACTGATGATCAGGACGACGACGCCGATTTCGACCAAGGTGAACGCGCGGGTGCCGGAGCACGAGCGGGCGTTCAAGCGGCACTCGGACGGATATTGGCTGGGTGGGCGCATCGCTCGACTCCCAGCATGCGGGAACCGGGTGCCGGCGCAAGCGCGGGAACCAACTCAGGCGAGCCCTACCTGGAGAGCTCGACCTTGAAGTGTTCGAGCGAGGTGCCTTCGAGCTGCTGAAGGGCGGCTACCGCGATGCGAAGCGTGACCTTGGCCTGGAGCTCGCTCATGCGGGTCTGCTCGAGATTGTCCTGGGATTGAAGCACGAGTTGTGCGGTGGACAAGCCCGCTGCGAAGCGTGCGCGCTCGAGTTCGTACTGCTGCTCGCTGAGCTGGGTGGCGGTCGCGGCGACCTTCACGCTGTCGAGGTTGGCCCGCACGGCGCGAACGGCGGAGCGAACCTGAAGCATGAGGTTCTGTTCCAGCTGCAGGAGCTGGGTGCGGGATTGGTCGAGCGTATGGAGAGCGGAGCGGTAGCGGGCGTTCTCGGCCTTGAGTCCCCAGGGCATCGAAAAGGTGAGCCCGACCTGCCAATCATAGCCGCCGTTGCTGCCGATTTCGTTATAGGCGCGGGAGGCCGTGGATTCGCGGGTGTTGTAGCCCAGACTGGCTCCGAGATCGAGGGACGGCAGGCGGGCATTCCGGGCGGTGGAGGCGTCGATTGCGTACTGCTTCACCGTCATCTGGGAGGCGAGCAGGTTGGGCTGGTTCTCCTGCGCGAGCTTGTAGGCTGCGTCGAAAGTCGGTACGTCGATCGAGACGGTTGGGAAGCGCACGGGCCGGAGCACGTCGGTGAATTCGAACTGCCCGATGAGATTGAAGAGACTGTCCTGACTGTCCTGGAGCGACTGCATCGCGAGGATGACTCCCTGGCGCGCCTGCTCGACGCCGACCTTGGCTTGGAGGACATCGAGATCGGTCGCGACGCCGACCTGCCGACGGGAGACGGCCTCATTGTAGAGGGCTTGCGCGAGCTCGAGGCTGTGTTTCTTCACGCCGAGCTGGTCGAAGTTGAAGCACAGGTTGTAGTAGGCGTTCTCCACGTTATCGATGACCTGGAGGACGCTGCCCTTGTAGGCGAGGGAGGCGATGCCGACGCCGAGCTTTGCTCGGCGGATCGCGGCCAGATTGGCGGTGGTTCCAGCACCCGAGAGGAGTGGCTGGGTGAGATTCAACGTGACATTGCCGACATAGGCGGGATTGAGCGATCCGGGGGTGAGCAGCTGGCTTTGGGAATGCTGATAGGCAAGTCCGGTGGCCAGCGACACGATGGCGCCGGTCGAGATCTTCTGTGAGAAGCCGATGCTCTCGGTCGTCGAGCTCGAGCTGCTGTTGACCCCGTAGTAGCTGGTTTTCCCCTTCTGTGCGTTGGCGGTGAATACGGGAACGTAGTCGGCCTTGGCGATCGTCAGGTTTTCGTTCGCGATCTGGGTGTTGTAGCCCTGAATCTTGATATCGAAATTTTTCTGGAGGGCCCGTGCGACGCACTCTTCGAGCGTGAGCGGAGCTTCCTGGGCTTGAGGTTGGGCCGGCGTCGGCTCCTCGGCCTGGACGGCGAAGGGAAGGGTAAACAGGGTGCTCGCGGCGAGCAGGAGGTTCAGGGTCTTTGCCATGTGAAGAGTTGCAGGGTCGGAAAATTTAACACGGGCGACGGAAGAAAGTTACGAGAAAGGGAACCCGCAAACATTCGAACGCGGCCCGTCGCGGACGGTTGGGAGACGCGCGGGTCTGGAATCCGTTACGGAAAAATACAGCCGCTGACGGGGTGAAGACCAAGCGTGCGCCCTGCCGAAGCGCTGGTGAAGGAACGGTGCAGAGCCTTAAGGGGAAGCATCGGCGCAAGAAAGGCAAAAAAAGACGGCCGGTCCGAATGGAGCCGGCCGTCGAAAGGAAAATACCCCCTGAACTCAGGGCATCGGGGTGTTGCCGAGCTGGCGCTCGACGAGCTCGTTCATGACCGAGGCTGCAGTGCCGTTGGCGGCGACCATCGCGAGCTGACTGTCGATGCTGTCGTACATCGGGTTGCTGGTTGCGATGACCGGGAGCTTCTTGTCGGCCGCGTACACGATCGTGCCCTTCCCGCCGGCCACGGTCATGCTGGACACCTGGCCCTTGTTGAGCTGCTGGAGGGTGCCGAAGATTGAGTAGTCGAGGTCGCGGGGGGGCTGGCTGAGGGTGAAGGGCGGGATCGTCTTGGCTTCGATCTTCACGCCATCCGACTGGGCGAGCGCGTGGACCGCGGCGTCGAAGGTCATGCCCTGCGTGATCCGGGCCTGGAGGGCGGACTTGATGCGGTTGCCGAGGTCGATGAATTCGCGGTGGCGCTGGCTCTCGACGTAGTCGGCGACGACCTTGTCGCGCACTTCCGCGAGGAGCGGCTGGCGGGAGGGAATCGTCTTATCCCAGAAAATGACCGTTGCGCCGGTCTTGGTGGCGAGCGCATCGGAATAGAGCCGGTCGGGCCCGAGGCGGAAGGCTTCGGTCGTGACGTCGACATTGCCCGGGAATTCAGGGCATGCCTCGTTGCGGGCGAAAGGCGTCAGCGGGTGCGTCGTGTCGCCGCGCTGCTTGAGCAGGGCAGGGATTTCGGCGGCGGTGGCCTTATTGTCGTAGAGGAAGACGGTCAGATCGGCAGCGGCGTTCTGGGCGAGCAGGCGGGCGCGGTCCTGGCGGAAGGCGGCTTCAACCTGATCCTTGACGGCGTCGAAACCGATCGTGATCGCCTTCGAGCCGGGCTTGGCCGCGGGCGGTGTGAAGCGGGCGGGGTTTTCGTTGTAGAAGGCCTTGAGGTCGGCGGTCGTGATCTTGACCTTGTCCAGGTAATTGGCGGCGGGGAAATCGACGCTGTAGCCGCTGAAGCGGGGCGGAATCTGGTAGCGGAAGGCGTTGTCGGAGAAATAGCGGGCGATCTCGGCGTCGGTCGGGTTGATCGAAGGCTTGAAGCTGGCGTAGTCGATCGTGGCGACGTCGATGGACCAGGTGGTGCCGGCGCGGGTGAGCTGCTCGGCGACGTCGGAGGGCATCACGTAGCCGGGGCCGGCCATGAGTTTGCGGATCTGGTCGACGCGGTAGTCGTCGGACAGCACGCGGGAGACGGTGGCTTCGGAGAGGCGGGGGTTGCCCTTGAGGCTGTCGCGGAAGCGGTTGTAGGTGACCGGGTCGAACTCGCCGTCCTGATTCTGGAAGACGCGGAGAGTTTTGATGTAGTCGGCCAGCTCGGTCTTGGTGGGGGCGGGAATGTGGAGCTTGTTGGCGATGTACAGGCTCGCGTAACGCTGGAGCGCAAAGGGCTGCAGCTGATCGTTATCGAGGCCGTAGCCGATCTGGAAGAGGGCGCTCACGCCCGCATCGCCCATGAGTTCCTGCTGACCGTCGGCCGAAGCGAGGTTCAGATCGTAGAACTTCTTGCTCGCCACGCGGCTCTCTCCATTGCCGATGCCAGGGGTGGCACCGATGGTCATGATGAAGGAGATGATCGTGACAGCCAGAAGGATCGCGAAGATCGAGCGGAAGTGCTTTTGGAAGGTAATCTGAATCCAGGAGATCATGGAAACCGCCAACCGTAGGAGTGAGACCCCGGCTGGCAAGGGCGAAGTGCGTGGTGCGGCGGGGGTGGAAAAACACTCCAAAAACGGGGTGGGCAATGGCGCCGAAATGGTTTCGATGTGCGGTTCCATGTCAGATCAAGCAATGCTCAGCAGGATCGAAGCCGGGCGTCGGGCCGTGATGGCCCAGACGGACCGGCTGCACGCCGAATTTGGGAAGGCCCGCAGCCAATGGAAATCGGATGGCACGCGGGTGACCCCGGTGGATATCGCGATATCCGAGGCCATCATGGCTGAGGTGCTGGGGCGGTATCCGGAAGATCAATTCTTCAGCGAGGAGCTGGCGCACGACGGAGCTCCGATCCCGGTGACCTCGCGCTTCTCGTGGGTGTTGGATCCGATCGACGGCACGAACAACTACGCGCTGGGCCTGGCTCACTGCGCGATCGCGCTTGCTCTGCTCGAGGGCGGGATGCCGGTGTACGGGTTCGTGTATGACCTGTCGCGCCGACGCCTGATCGAGGGCGGGCCTGGGTTTGGGGTGAAGGACGGCGACGCCATGACGCAGGTTCGCACTGTTCCGCTGGGCGGGCAGGCGTTGGTGGGGTTCCACAGCCCCTACGATCGCACTCTCGCTCCGCAGGCGCAGCGCTTGATCGAGGCGTACAAGATCCGGGGGCTTGGCAGCAGCACGCTCCATCTCGCCTACGTGGCTGCGGGCATCCTGGACGGCGTGGTCGATCACAACGTCAAGTTGTGGGACATTGCCGCGGCGGTGCCTCTCGTCTGGGCGGGCGGCGGCGAAACCCGGTTTCTCAATGGTGAACAGTTCCCCATGCGCGTTTTCGACCTCCGGATGAAGCGCATCTTCTACGTGGCGGGCAGCCCGGCGACCTGCGACCACCTGGTTGCCACCCTCGGGGTGTAGACGAGCGAATCCGACCGGCGGCGGTGAGACGAATCGCTGCCGGTCTGCGGCTTGTGTAAGCTTGGGCTTGCGCAAAACGCGGGGACCCGAATTCTGCGCCGTATGAAAATCTGCTGCATCGGCGCCGGATTCGTCGGCGGTCCCACCATGGCGGTCATCGCGCTCAAGGCGCCCGATATCGACGTGACGGTCGTGGACATGAACGCCGCGCGCATTGCGGAGTGGAATTCGGATACCTTGCCGGTGTATGAACCGGGCTTGGACGAGGTGGTGCGCGCAACTCGTGGTCGGAACCTCAAATTCACGACCGACGTCGAGGGCGGCATTCGCGATGCGGACATCATTTTCGTGGCCGTAAACACGCCGACCAAGACCTATGGCGTAGGTGCAGGCCGGGCTGCCGACCTGCGGTACATCGAGGCGGTGGCGCGCACGATCAGCCGCGTCGCGGGCGGCCCGAAGATCATCGTCGAGAAGTCGACGATCCCGGTGAAGACTTCTGAGACGATCAAGGACATCTTTGCCGCCAACGGTCAGGAAGGGCGCTTCCAGGTGCTCTCGAATCCCGAGTTTCTCGCGGAGGGCACGGCGGTCGAGGATCTGTTCAATCCGGATCGCGTGCTGATCGGCGGCGAGCGGACGCCGGAGGGTGAGAAGGCCGTGGAGACCCTCGCGTCGGTTTACGGGCGCTGGGTGCCCCGCGATCGAATCATCACGACCAACCTGTGGTCGGCCGAACTTTCCAAGCTCGTGGCGAACGCCTTCCTGGCGCAGCGCATCTCGTCGATCAACTCGATCTCCGCGCTGTGCGAGGCGACAGGCGCGGATGTCGACGAGGTGGCGCGGGCGATCGGACGCGACTCGCGCGTGGGTCCGAAGTTTCTCAAGTCCTCGGTGGGTTTTGGCGGCTCCTGTTTCCAGAAGGACATCCTCAACCTGGTTTATCTCTGCGAAAAATTCGGCCTGAACGAAGTCGCCGCGTATTGGGAAAGCGTGGTGAAGATGAACGACTGGCAGAAGCGCCGCTTCGCGTCGCAGATCATCCGTTCGCTCTACAACACGGCTGCGGACAAGCGCATCGCGATCCTGGGCTTTGCGTTCAAGAAGGACACCAATGACACGCGCGAGACGGCGGCGATCAGCATCTGCCGCGACCTGCTGGCCGAGCAGGCGCACGTGGTTGTCTACGATCCGCGCGTGCCCGCATCGGCGGTGGAGGCCGACGTGCTTGGCGCCGGAAAGCACGATCCCCGTCTGACGGTCGCGAAGACCGCCTACGAGGCGGCGGCGGGCGCGCACGTGGTGGCGATTGTGACGGAGTGGGACGAGTTCAAGAAACTCGACTACGCCCGGATTTTCGAGTCGATGGCGAAGCCTGCGCTGTTCTTCGACGGCCGAAACATCGTCGACATTGCCGCCCTGCGCCGCATCGGTTTCCGGGCCTACGGAATCGGCAAGCCGACCGAAGGCTGAAACGGGAAAATGTTAGCCGCCGCCGGCGAACGTCATCGCGAGGCGACGTCGGGCTGCGGGGCTGCGGGTGCGCTCATCTGGACTATGAACCGCAGCGTGCTGCCCGAGTCGAGGATCCTGGCGAGGAGCGCGTTGATCTCCGCCCGTGTGATACTGTGCGTATCCAATGTCCGGTTTCGTGCGGCTTCGATGTTACCGGGCCGCTGCTGGGCGTCGGCGAGCACAGTGGCTCCCCAATACGAGTTTTGAGTGAGGTTCGTGTCGTAGGAGCTGACCCATGGACTCTTGGCCCGTTCAAACTCGTCTTCGGTCACGCCGGAGGAGGCGAGCAGGCGCAGGTCGGCCTCGAGCACACTGATCACGGACTGCAGCTGCGCCGCGTTTACGCCGGTGTAAAAGGTAAGGTATGAGAAGTCGTCGAAGCCCGGGTGCGTGATGTATTGGACGCTCGTGACGTAACTCATGCCGAGGGCCTCCCTGAGCCTTGAGCGCAGCCGTTGGTCCAGGACGGCGGCGACGAGCCTGAGGCGACGATCCTGCTGCATGGTTCGCGCCCACGGAATCATCCAAACGTAGCTGATGCCGTCCTGGTAGGGCATTCCGGTGGCCTGGAGCGGATAGAAATCGGGAGGGGCAAACTTGCGGATGCCGTTGGTGCCGTCCGGCGGACGTTCGTTCCGCTGCGGAAGGGTGCCGAGCGTGTCGGCGACGAGGGAGCGGGCGTCCTCGTAGGTGATGTCGCCGACGATGCTCATCTCGATGGGACCCGATTGGAGTTGCGGTCTCAACCAGGCTCGGATCTCGGGCATCGACCGGGCCAGCGCATCGGTGCGTGAGCCCAAGCCAAAACGGGTGTCGCCGCCGGCGATAATGGGCTCCTGGTCGCGGGTGAGTTTGCCCCAGGGCGACCCGCTGATTTGGTCGAAGACGGAGTTCAGACCGACCCGGACCGAGGGCATGATGGAGTCGGGAAGGGCGGGGTCCTCGATGTAGGCGGTGGCTATTTTCAGGGCGAGCGGGAAGTCCTCGCGGCTGGCCTGCACCTGGAACAGGAGCGCGTCGTCGAGCACGTAGAAATTTGTCCAAATCAGATGCGTGGCGGCGATTGCGGCGAGCGTTTCGGCCGACTGGCGTCGCAGCCCGCCCGGGAGGAGCGCGCTCTGGGCTGCGAGCCAAAGTCCGGGTTTGTCCCGGGGCAGGCTCAATTTGCCGGTGCCGACGCGTATGTAGGCCTGCACGGTGTCCGATTCGAAGGTCGTGTGTTTGAAATTGAAACGGACGCCGTTTGCGAAGCGATCGAGCCACACGTCGAGATCGGCGACGTGACGCTCCTGGGCCAGCGTACCGGGTTTGCCGAATGATTCGTATGCGAATGCGGCGACCTGTTTCGGGTCCCTGGGTGGGGAGAGACGCGCCTCCATCGCGTCGTGCAGGACGTCGCGGATGGCCTGGTGCCGCATGGCGAGGGAGGGCGGCGCCAGAATGAAGATATCGGGGAGGCGTCCGTTGGCCCACGCCTCACGGAAATCGCGGTTGCAGGCTTGGAGGGTTGCCTTGTCGATCAGAGGGCTGAGATGCGCGTAGGCGGTCTGCGCGGTCAGCATGGGCCGGCCGCTCTGCAGAGTATGGAGGATCGACTGGGCGATCTGGTCGGATGCACGCGAGGGCCAGTAGCGGATTCCCTCCTTGAGGACGTTGGCATACGACTGGCGTGCGAGTTGAAACTCGCGCGGGGTAAAGCCGTACATTTCGGCCCGCCGCAGTTCGATGACGAGCGTGCGGAGGGTCTGTTGCCAGGTCGCCGCGTCGCCGGAGATTCCAGCCATCACGCCGTGCAGCCCGAGTGCCGGGTAGGGGTCTAAGGTACTCACCTGAATGGCTCCCAGGCGGTAGCCGGGGCGCAGGCTCAGTTCCTTCATGCGCTGCTGAAACATGGCGAGGGCAAGGCCGATGTGCGTTTCCCACAATTCGCGACCGTGGGAGAGCGGGATGGGCGGTTCGATCCAGCTTCGGCTGAGCCAGAGGCCGATCTGGTGAATCTTGCTGGAGGGCATGGTCTCGATCCGGGGGCGCGCGGAGGCTGGGGGAATCCATTTCGTCGGTGGAGGGATAGGAGGGGCTTCCGCGGTCTTCGCCCCGAAGTTGCCGAGCGTCTTCCCGAGCAGGTCGATCGTCGCGCCGGGGTCGACCGGGCCCACGATGATGACCGCCATGCGGTCGGGACGGTACCAGGTGGCGTAGAAGGACGCGCAGTCCGCACCGTTCAGGCCGGAGACGGACAGCGTGGTGCCCCCGATGGCGCGCCGGAGGTTGACGAGTTCGGGCCAGAGGAAGCGGTCGTAGGCGTAGGACGAATCGTCTCCCTCCACCATGCGCATGTTCAATTCGCTGAGCACGACCCTCTTCTCCGTCTCAACCTCGGCCGGGTCGAATCGCGTGTCGGCTGCGAAGGCGCGAAACAGTTTTAGACCGGCGAGCAGGTGGGCGGGGTCGCTTCGCGGGAGATCGAGCAGGTACTGGGTGGAGTCGTAATAGGTATACGCGGTGACTCCGGGGCCGAGTCCGACCCCAAGGCGTTCCATCTGCCTCATCAGCGTGTTGGAGTCGCCGTCCCTTGCGCTGCGGAACGCCATGTGCTCCACCAGATGGGCGACGCCGTACTGGCCCTCCCGTTCGTTGCGGGATCCCGCGGCGACGATGAGTCGCATCACGATATGGTCCTTGGGGACGGCGTTGGGGTAGACGAAATACCGCAGCCCGTTTGCGAGCCGTCCTGCGTGGAGCGCGGGATCGGCGGGCAGGTCGGTCCGGAACTCCGGCCAGGGACCGCTCCCGGCGGCCCGCAGCGAAGGTGCGCCGGACAGCCAGGATGACGCCAGCAGGAGGCATGTGACGCAGGCGCGGCCGACGTGGAGGACGCGCGACTGGACGGCTGCCAACGGACTACGTTTGGACTGACGCGGCCCGTGAGGGCCGGCGGGCGGGTGCATGCGACGCAGTGTGGGAGAAATCCCGAGGTGGAAAAGCCTGAAGGCGCACGGAATTCGATATTTCGGTTTGGGGCGCCGGTCGCCATTCCCGCGTGATTTCGTTTTGCGTCCAGACTTGGATTCTGAGGAGCTTCGCGGGCCTCCATGATCTGGCTTTATCGACTCCTCTTCTTCCCAGTGATGCTGGTCGCGTCGCCGTACTACCTGCGGCGCATGCTGCGTCGCGGCGGCTACGGGGAGAACTTTGGCCAGCGGTTTGGCGCGGTGCCGCCGATGCCGGCAAAGCGAAGTGGCGTGAAACGGATCTGGCTGCAGGCGGTGAGCGTCGGCGAAGTGCTCGCGGTGGGACCGCTGATCGAGCAGCTCTCGTCGATGCCAGACGCAGAAGTGTACCTCACGACCACGACGAGCACCGGATACCGGCTGGCGCGCGATCGGTATACGGCGCGGTGTGTCGCAATCGGATATTTCCCGGTCGATGGGTGGCCCTTTTCGGCTCGTGCGTGGCGTCGCGTGCGGCCGGACCTGGTCATCCTGGCCGAGGGCGAGCGATGGCCGGAGCACATTCGCCAGGCGTCATCGCGGGGCGTGCCGGTGGTCTGCATCAATGCCCGCATGTCGGACCGGGGATACCGGCGCATGCGACGGGCTCCCGGCCTGATGCGTTCCCTCTTTGGCGGGGTCACGCTCTGGCTGGCGGGATCCGACCAGGATGCGGAGCGCCTGCGGGACCTGGGGTTTCCGGCCGACCGGGTGCGGACGACGGGAAATCTTAAGCTCGATATCACGATTCCGCCGATGGCGGACGAGGAGAAGGCGGCGCTGCGTCGGGAACTCGGACTGGCGGAGGGACCGACGCTGCTGGGCTCGTCCACCTGGCCCGGTGAGGAGGAGGCGGTCGTGCGCGCCTGGCAGGCCTGTCGGGCGGCGGGATCGGTGCCGGCGTTGATCCTGGTTCCGCGCCACGCGGAGCGCCGGGCGGAGGTCCGAGCAGCGCTAGACACGCTCGGGGTTCGCTCCCATTTCCGTTCGAACGGTCCCGCGTCGGCACAGGTGGACGTGGCCGTGGGCGACACAACGGGGGAGCTCCGGAAGCTGACGCAGCTCGCGGACGTGGTGTTTGTGGGGAAGAGCCTGCCGCCGCATCACGAGGGCCAGACGCCCGTGGAGGCGGCTGCGTTGGGCAAACCGATCCTGTTCGGACCGGAGATGAGCAATTTCAGGGAGATCGCCCGTGACTTGGTGCGCCGGGGCGCGGCCTGGATCGTGCGCACGCCCGACGAGCTGGCGACTTCAAGCCGGGAGCTGCTGGCGGACCCCTCCAAACGCGCGGCCATGGCGGAAGCGGCGCGTGCGTGGCAGCACGACAACCAGGGGGCGCTCGCCCGAACGGTCGACGAACTCCGCCGAGTGCTCGACCGGGCGCGGGCCTAGGGGGCGGCGGTGATGCCGTATTTTTCGACGACGTCCGTGGGAAGCGGCGTCGGACGGCCGTCGGAGAGCGTGACGAGCACGTACTCGCAGGCGCCGTCGCAGCAGAGCTTCCGGTTGTCGGCGCGCTCGATCTGAAAGGGGACGCGACATCCGTGGCTTGTGAAGCTGTCGATCCAGGTTCGCACGATCATGCGGTCGCCGAGCCCGAGCGGGCGCTTGAAGGCAATCTGGGCGGTTGCCATGAACCACCCGAGTCCGCGTCGGGAAAACTCGGCCATGCCCATGCCATAGCAGCGTTCCATCTGCTCGAAGCGCGCGGCGAGCACGTAGTCAAGGTAGCGCGTGCTGTGCACGTGCTGGTACAAGTCGATGTCGTCGGGACGCACCGCGAGTTCCGACTCGAATTTCGCGTAGACGCTCATTCCGCCAGTTGAGGCGAGAAGGGGCGTCATCGCGAATCGAATCTCGCGGGGCGAGATTCGCCGGACGTCGCCTCGAACCGCCAGCGGTGCGATTTAACGTTTTCTAGTCGGGCGTGGCGGTCCCACTGCGATACAGAGCGGTGAATTTTCTGGCCACCCGGCGTCGTGGCTTCTACGAAAACGCAACGACGCAACTGAGTTGCGTCGTGTCATCGCCAGCCTCGACCTCGTTTCCCTCGCGTTGAAACCAACAACCATAGCCATCCCGCTTCGAATCCGCCGTCCCTTGGCACGAGCCTCGTTGGCGATGTATTTGTCGGCCTGCGACCGTGGTGTTGGATCGTGGCGGCGAACCTGATCGAACACCTCCCGACTCCAGCCATGAATTCCCGACCTCCCTTTGGTGTTTGCCAGTGCGCGCTGCAAGGGCGTCACCATTCGGGCGGCGAAGGTTTTTGCCTTGCGGAGGTCTGGGCGCAGCGAATCGAGCGTATCCGAAGGGCGGTGGCGCGATGTGCAAGCAAAGGACGCGTGGGTTGGCTTCGTGCGCCGTAACTCAGTCCTCGCTTCAGGTGGACACCGGCGGAGGCTGGCGAAGGTGGACGAAGCGCATAAGGTGTGAGCATGAGTGCGATTGGAACACCCACTGAGCGCCCTGTACGCGGGACGATTGCAGCGATGAAGGGAGCGTAATGAGCGTGAAAATCGTGCGTTTGGGAACCCCGCGTGGGGAAGGTGAGGGCCTGAGGATCGGAACGGTCCGCCGCCCGCCGCGCGGAGTGCCGAAGGAGCGGTTTGCAGCCGACGACTGGTACGACGTCTGGTTTCCGAACCTGGCGCCGAGCCTTGAGACGATGAAGATCGCGCTGGCCGCGGAGACGTCCGCCGAATGGTCGGTGTTCGCGAAACGATTTCGCGCTGAGATGGCGGAGCCCTCGGCCAAGCACGACGTGGCACTGCTGGCGGCGCTTTCACAGAGCACGGATTTTTCGATCGGCTGCTACTGTGCCGACGAGTCGCGCTGCCACCGTTCGATCCTCAGGGAGTTGCTGATGGCGGCGGGGGCGAAGGTGGACTAACGAAGCTCCCTGGCAAATGATACATACCTTGCGACGCCAGCCCGCCGAGGTGCGAGAATCAGACGGCCAGGTCACGTATTCGACCCAGAACCGCGGCTATTTGACCAAACTTGCAATCGCGTCGGCCGCGTTTGCGCTGGTGAGCTACTTCGAGGCGGTGCCTCACGCAGTGGGAAAGGGCCTTGCGGCGGGAGCGCTGATCATTGCGAGCATTGCCATAATCATCGCGGGGCTCTCGTGCAGTGTGACCTTCGATCGATACGAAAGGACGATGTCGATCGAATGGCGCTTGTATTCGTGCTCTCTTTCGCAACTCAAGCCGCGCTTCGATGACGTGGTGCTTCATATCCGACATTATGCGGGAATCTCGGGCAGTGAAGGGGGCGCTATGGACGGAGCATCCGGTCTCGAGTCCTGCGAACTGTGGCTGGCAGTGAAGTTTGGAGGACAGGACTACCTTCTTGAATATGTGAAATCGACGGACCCCGTCGGGCCGACGCTGCAACGGTATCGACAAGAGTTCGGGTTCGACGCCTAAACCCGATTGGCGAACACGCGGGGTTTGGAATCGACCGTGTAAAGGCGCTGATTGACATGGCCTCGGAGCTGTCCTTTTTGCGGAGGGAGGCATGCTCGACCTGATCCAAACCTATTTCGCGCTGCTGGGGCCGCTGACGCTGGCCGTGCAGATCGGACTGTGTATTCATGTTTACCGCACCGGGCGGCCGCTCTGGTGGATGGTGATCATCTTTTTCGCGCCGTGGCTGGGCGGACTGGCGTACGTGGCGTTCGAGATCCTGCCCAACATGGGCGGGACCGCGCGCCAGGGAGTCAGGATTTCCGGCTGGGTGCCGACGGCGGTGCAGGTCCGGCGGCTGCGGGCCGAACTCGAAGAGGGCGAGACGGTCGAACGCAGGCTGAAGCTCGCGAGCGCACTGCATCATGTTGGGCAAAAGGAAGAGGCGGACGCTGTTGCCTCCGAAGCGGCTCGCGGGGTGTTCAAGGGGGATCCGGCGGTGGTGGCGGAAGTTGCCTGGTACAAGATCGAGGCCGGCCACGTCGACGAGGCTCAAGCGCTCCTGGCCGGGATCGATTCGAAACCCGATCGCATGACTGCGGTGACGCTGCAGCTGCTTCGCGCCCGGATCCTGGCGGCCAAGGGCGATGCGGCGGGCGCACTCGCTATCCTCGAAAACATGACGGACAGCGGAGTGGGCGAGGAGCGGCGTTTTTACATCGCCGCCTGCTATGCGACCCTCGGCCGGAAGCCCGAGGCGACGGCGTTGCTCGAGGACATCATCCGCGCCTACCGCCGTGGGGGGACGATCTGGCGCAGGACCGAAAAGCGCTGGTTCCTGGCTGCCAAGCGAGCGCGAAAGAGCCTTGAGACGGACGGGACGATGGCCGCGTGAGGCGGAGGTCAGAAGTCAGAGGTCAGAAGTCAGTCGGAGGTAGGAAGTCATAAGTCGGACGTCCGAGGGCGATCAGAGGTCGGAGGGCGGGTATTGGGAGGTGGGATGAGAAATTGCGGGATCGGATCGACTTTGTGGCGGTCTCTGGTGCGATCCTTTCGACGATTTATGAAGAACATCCTCCGAATTCTTGGTTCAGGTTTCCTGTTTTCGGCCATTGTCGGCTGCGTTTCGGCGGCCGCGCAGGTGCAGACAGCGCAGGCGTCGTCGACCGACTCCGGTCCGCAGGTGGATGCCGCGAAGATCGCGCCGTATCAATGGGAGCAGGACTTCATCTGTTTCGCGTCGGCAGAATTTCATCCAGGCGATCCGAAGCCGGCGCTCAATCCGGTGAAGGTGGATCACATGGTGTACGACAATGTCGTGGCGCCGGGGCTGCTGACCGTGAAGCCCAAGCCGGTGATGCAGCCGTTGCCGAAGTATCCCGATTCCCTGAGGAAGGCGGGAGTGAAGGGCGACGCACTCGTGTCGTTCGTGGTCACTTCGCGGGGGACGGTGGAACGGGCGGAAGTCCTGCATGCAACCGACCAGCAGTTTGGAAAAGCCGCGCAGGCCGCGATCACGCGGTGGAGCTATCGTCCCGGCGAGATTCGCGGTGAGCCGGTGTCCTGCGTCCTGGTCCAGAAGATCAAGTTCGAGGTTGAGGCGGATTGAGTGCGGGCCGAGTTAACCCGACGGGCGGCTCAACCTGCGCGCAGCACGATTTCGCTCAGGTGGCCGCAGCCGGGAACGAGCTTGAGTTTGCGCAGGATCGTGGAGCGGTGGAGGTGCAGCTCGCTGCGAACGACTGCGTGGGACACCGTGACGATCAGGCGACTGCGGCCATCGATTTCGAGCGGATGGGAAAAGGCGGCGTTCGCGTGACCGACGGTCTCGGTCCATTTTTCCCGCACGCTGTCGATGGGCGAGTGGCCGCCGATGTTGTATTTGACGAGCAGCTCCTCGACCAGCGGCGCCATGGGCTTGGTGGCGCGCCGTTTCATGCGCGCGGGCTCCTGAAATGGCAGGCCGCGCAGGTCGCCGATGAGTTCCTCGGCGAGGCGGGAAAAGTGATAGGATTCCTTCTCAGGCACGCGGTGGAATTATCCCAGAGTCGAGAGGCGGTTGGCCATGAAAAACGGAGGGGAGAAAAACCGAGAATCTAGAAATTAGGCGCTAGAATCCAGGAGCCTTCATGCATCCTGTTCCGTTCGATCCTGGATTCATTCTCATCCCGCCGCTTCACGCTCTGCGCTTCTTTTCAGTCTCAGCCCAGGGCGGTCTGGCCGTCGTAGAGGCGCTTGTAGAGATTGCAGGACTCGTAGAGTTCGGCGTGGGAGCCGGTGCCAACGATGCGGCCCTGGTCGAACACCTGGATCAACGACGCGTCCCGGATGGTGCTGAAGCGGTGGGCGATGATCAGGACGGTCTTGCCCTGAACGAGCTTTTTGAGGGCGGCCTGGATCGCGGCTTCGCTCTCGGTGTCGAGGGCGCTGGTGGCCTCGTCGAGGATGAGGATAGGCGCGTTGCGGAGAAAGGCGCGAGCAAGGGCGACCCGCTGTTTTTGTCCCCCGGATAGCGAGGCGCCGCGCTCGCCGACCAAAGTGTCGTAGCCTTTGGGCTGGGCGAGGATGAAGTCGTGGGCGAAGGCGTCGCGGGCGGCCTGTTCCACTTCCGCACGGGTTGCTTCGGGGCGGCCGAGCAGAAGATTGTTGAAGATCGTGTCGTTGAAGAGAACCGGGTCCTGGGAGACGAGGGCGATGTTGCGGCGCAGGTCGGCGAGGCGCATGTCGCGCACGTCGATGCCGTCGATCGTGACGCGGCCGGCGACGGTTTCGTAGAAGCGCGGGACGAGGTTCGCGAAGGTGGACTTGCCCGCGCCGCTGGGGCCGACGAGAGCGCAGACGGTTCCGGCGGGAATTTGGGCGGAGACGTCGGTAAGGACAGGTTCGCCCTGCTTGTAGGCGAAGGTCACATTTTGAAACGCGACGTGGCCTGCAAGGCGTCCGACTTTTGCCGGTGTCTCCGGATCGCGGATCGTGACGGGGGCGTCGAGGACGACTTCGAGCCGCTCCATACAGGCGACTGCGCGCTTCAGCTCATTATTGATGAAGCCGAGCTTCTTGATCGGTTCGTAGCACATGTAGAGTGCGAACACGATCGACATGAAGGTGGAGAGGTCGATGTCGGTGCCGTAGGCGAGTGCGAGCGTGACTGAGATGCCGAAGGCGGAGAGGAGTTCGATCGCGGGGGTGAGCGCCTGCGCATACTTCACGATCTTCATCTGGAAGCGCACCAGTGAGTTCGTCTGTCCGGAGAAACGCGTAATCTCGCGATCCTCGAGTCCGAAGGCGCGCACTTCCCGGGCGGCGGACAGGTTCTCCGAGAAGAAGCCGGTGATATCGCCGAGCTGGGCCTGGACTTGCTGGGCGCGCTTGAGGACCTTTCGTCCCACGTAGCGTATGGGGAAGATCGTCAGCGGGAGGATGAGAAAGCAGGCGAGCACGATGCCCACGCCATGGGTGGAATAGGCGAGCCAGGCGAGGTAGCCGAGTGCGCTGATCAGGGTGAGCGGCTGCTTGATGCCGTCGTTGGCGAAGATCGTGAGCGTGAACTGGAGCTGGGCGGTGTCGGTGAGGCCGCGGGAAAGCAGGTCGCCGGTGGACTTGTCCTGGAGAAAGGACAGAGGAAGCCTCTGTAGCTTGCTGAAATACTCGATGCGCAGGGTTTCGAGGATTTTCAGGCCGGCGAACTGGGTGAAGTAGCTGTTCCGGTAGGAGGACCAGGCGCGGACAGCGAAGACGAACGGGATGGCGAGGACGACCTCGTACACCATGTTCTGCGGAACGAGGTGGTCGAAGATGACCGGGAAGACGTACTTGGCCAGGGCCGGCAGGCTCGCGCCGCTCGAGACGCCGTAGAGCACACCGTAGAAAATTGCCGCGAACAGGGGGCCTCGAACGGCCTTCAGGTATCGAAAATAGGGGCGGATTCGCTGCATGGGTTTGGCCCTAGCAGTTGGTCAGACCCGCAGGAGAGGTCAACCGTTTGCATCGGAGAGGACCGGTCTCGTGGATCCCTGGAGAGGGCGGGAGTCCTTGACGGACCAGCGAGAATCGCGTCGCCACGCCCGAGCGGGCCGCGGCATGATCCGCCGCCTTCGCCGTGTCCAACGCAATCAAAACCCCGGTCGTATCCATCCAGGCCCTTCAGGAACTCGCCGCCGGCCTCGAGGGCGAACTTCATTTCGACGAGACCCTGCGGAAGCTCTACGCGACCGACGCCTCCGAGTACCAGGAACTGCCCGTTGCCGTGGCGCTGCCGCGCTCTGAGAGCGACGTGCGGGCGCTCATCGACTTTGCGAACCGGCATCACGTCGGACTGATCCCGCGCGGGGCGGGCACGTCGCTCGCGGGCCAGGTGGTGGGCTCCGGACTCGTGGTCGATCTCGGAAAGCACCTGAATCGAATCCTTGATCTGGATACCGACCGGCGTCGGGTTCGCGTGCAGCCGGGGGTGGTTCGCAACGAGCTCAATCTGCATCTGAAGCCCCACGGCCTGCTCTTCGGACCCGAGACCTCGACGGCAAACCGCGCGATGATCGGGGGAATGGTGGGCAACAACTCCTGCGGCTCGAACTCGATCGTCTACGGCAGCACCCGTGACCACCTCGTCTCGGCGCGTGGGTTCCTGAGCGACGGGTCGATGGCGACCATCGGTCCGCTCACGCCCGCGGAATTCGAGGCGAAGTGCGCCGCGCCGGATTCGCTCGAGACGCGCATCTATCGACTCGTCCGGGAGCTTCTTGGCAATGCCGGCAACCGGGACCTGATTCGGAAAAACTATCCCCGCCCCGAGGTCACCCGTCGAAACACGGGTTATGCGCTCGACCTGTTGATGGACAGCGCGGTGTTCGATCCGGCTTCGGACAAACCCTTCAACCTTTGCCGCCTGATCGCCGGGTCGGAGGGCACGCTCTTCCTCGGGGTCGAGTTCGAGCTCAACTGCGAGCCGCTGCCGCCCCCGGGCGCCTTGCTGTGCGCTCATTTTTCCGACGTGCCCTCGGCGCTGAAGGCCACGTTGATCGCCATGGCGCACCGGCCCTTCGGCTGTGAACTGATCGACCGGCATATCCTGGAATGCACGAAAGCCAACCTGGAGCAGGCCAAGAACCGGTTCTTTGTCCAGGGCGATCCCGGGGCGATCCTCGTGGTGGAGGTGCGTCGCGAGGAGCGAAGCGAGATCGAGCGGGAACTGGAGAGAATCGCGGGCGAGATGCAGGCGGCGGGTCTTGGCACCGCGTTTCCGGTGTTGTGGGGAGACGACTGCGGCAAGGTCTGGGAGTTGCGCCGGGCGGGACAGGGGCTGGTCAACAACGTCCGTGGACCCGCCAAACCGCGCGAAATCGTGGAGGACACGGCAGTGGCGGTCGCTGATCTGCCGGCCTACATCGCGGAGTTCGACCAGCTCCTCCGCGACAAGTACGGCCTCGACTGCATCTACTACGCCCACGCCGGCGCGGGCGAACTTCATACTCGCCCGCTGTTCAACCTGAAGTCGCCGGCGGGACTGAAGTTGTTTCGCGACGTCGCCACGGATATCGCGGCGTTGGTGAAAAAGTACCGGGGTTCGCTCTCGGGCGAACACGGCGACGGCCGGCTTCGCGGTGAGTTCATCCGATTCATGGTCGGCGATGCCTGTTATGCGATGATGCGGCGGGTGAAGGAAACCTTCGATCCCGCGAACCTGCTCAATCCGGGCAAGATCATCGACACGCCCCCGATGGATACCTCGCTTCGGCATCGCCCGGGCGAAGCTGATCCCGCGTACGAGACATTCTTCGATTTTTCATCGAGCGACGGCGTCCTGGCGGCGACGGAGAAATGCACGGGCGTGGGCGAGTGCCGGAAGTCGCACCTGATGGGCGGAACCATGTGCCCGAGTTACATGGCGACGCATGACGAAAAGGACAGCACCCGGGCGCGGGCGAACATCCTCCGCCACGTGCTCACCCATCCGAGGGATCCCGCCAATCCCTGGGACAGTGAGGAAGTCGGTGTAGTCATGGACCTGTGCCTGTCCTGCAAGGCCTGCAAATCGGAGTGCCCCTCGAACGTGGACGTGGCCCGATTGAAGATGGAGTGGATGCAGCATGAGCATGATGCCCACGGCGTGCCGCGCCGCTCGCGCCTCGTGGCGGGATTCGCGCGAAGCATGCGGCTGGCCTCGTTCGCGCCCTGGCTCTACAATGGCATCGTCTCGACGCCGGGCCTGTCGCGCCTCGTGAAGACGTTTGCGGGGTTCGCGCCCGAGCGCAGTCTGCCTCGGCTGCATTCGACGACGCTGGCGGCCTGGCATGCGGGCCATGCGAACCCGCCGTCGCTCCAGTACCCGAACGGACGCGTGCACCTGTTCTGCGACGAGTTCACGAACTACAGCGATACGCCGATCGGGATCAAGGCGGTGGAGCTTCTCAACCGCCTCGGTTACGAGGTCGTGATTCCTCGGCATGTCGAGAGCGGCCGCGCCCATTTCTCGAAAGGACTCGTCCGCGAGGCCAGGAAACTCGCGATCCGGAACGTCGAGTTGCTGAAGGATGTGGTGACGGACGCCGCACCACTCATCGGGATCGAACCCTCGGCGATCCTCGGTTTTCGCGATGAGTATCCCGACCTGATGCCGCCTGAGTTGAAGGCCGCAGTCCGGGCGCTTGCGGGACGGACCATGCTGGTTGACGAGTTCCTCGCCCGCGAAGCCGACGCGGGCCGGATCCGGAGCGAGGCGTTTCAACCCGCCGAACGCACGATCAAGCTTCACGGCCACTGCCATCAGAAGGCCCTCTCGTCGCTCGTTCCCACCGTGAAGCTGCTCGAACTCCCGAAGGGGCACCGGGTCCAGTTGATTCCGTCTGCGTGCTGCGGCATGGCGGGTTCGTTCGGGTACGAAGCGGAGCACTACGCGATCTCGCAGCAGATCGGTGAACTCGTGCTCCTGCCGGCGGTGCGTTCCGCGCCGGACGACATCCTGATCGCGGCGCCGGGCACGAGTTGCCGGCATCAGATCAAGGACGCCACGGGGCGGATCGCCCTGCATCCCGTGGAGATCCTGCACGCCGCGCTGCGGTGATCGCAACGGGCCCGGCTTCCATCGGGGAGTCCGGAGCCCGGTATCACAGGTTAGAATCCCGTGAGAACTCTTCGGCAGCGAGGAGGAAATTACCGGAAAGATCGCCTAGGATGAGACAGTGGCTGCCCTTAGCGGCCGCCTTTCAATCCCATCCCCGATCACACCCAATCCGACCGCCCAGTCGGCCAGGCTCACCCCATCTCAATGGATCGCGTCACCGCCCGCTACCTTGTCGAAACCCCGCTGCCCGTGGACCGCGCCGCCGAAGTACTCGCCGGCGAGCAATCCTCGGGGACCTTTGTCGCGGTGCCGGGCGAGACTGCGGAATTGAAGCAGCGCTTTGCGGCGCGCGTCGAGTCGGTGACCGAACTGGGGACAGCGGCGACACCGTCGCTTCCGACCGGGCGACCTGCGGCGGCCGTTTATCGGCGCGCTGAGATCGCGGTTTCCTGGTCGGTGGAGAATTTCGGGCACAACCTGCCGACGCTGGTTTCAACGCTGCAGGGAAATCTCTACGAACTGGCGCAGTTTTCGGGGTTGAAGCTGCTGGATTTCGACGTGCCGCCGTCGTTTGCCGCGCAGTTCCGCGGTCCGGCGTTTGGGGTCGCCGGCACGCGCAGGCTCACGGGAGTGACCGGACGGCCGCTGATCGGAACGATCATCAAGCCGAGCATCGGATTGTCGCCTGCCCAGACGGCGGAAATGGTGCGGACGCTGGTCGAGGGGGGAATCGATTTCATCAAGGACGACGAACTGATGGCGAACCCGCCGCACTCGCCCTTCGATGCGCGCGTCGACGCGATCATGGCGGTGATCAACGCCCACGCGGACCGCACCGGCAGGAAGGTCATGTACGCCTTCAATGTGAGCGACGAACTGGATGCGATGCTGCGCCATTACGAGAAGGTCGTGGCGTCCGGGGGCACCTGCGCGATGATCAGCCTGAACAGCGTCGGCCTCGCCGGCGCGAAAAAGGTGTGCGATCTCGGCGCGCTCGCGATCCACGGCCACCGCAATGGCTGGGGCATGTTGAACCGACATCCGATGCTCGGGATGGAGTTCATCGCTTACCAGAAGCTCTGGCGTCTGGCGGGAGTGGACCAACTCCACGTGAACGGCATCGCGAACAAATTCTGGGAGCCGGACGACTCGGTGGTGCGTTCGATTTTCGCGTGTCTGGCCCCGGAACCGCTTGGCCGGCCGCTACTGCCCGTGGTGTCCTCGGGCCAGTGGGGCGGGCAGGCGCCTGAGACCTACCGCCGTACGCGGACGCTTGACCTGCTGTACATGGCGGGTGGCGGCATCCAGGCGCATCCGGACGGCCCGGCGGCTGGCGTGCGCGCGCTTCAAAAATGGTGGGAGGCCGCGCTCGAGGGACTGACGCTCGAGCAGGCGGCCGCGAAATATCCGGAGCTCGAGAAATCCCGGGCGAAGTTCGGCCGGGCGTCCTGATCCATGCCTATCGAAGACACCCAGCTCCTGCTCGCGTATTACGGCGACGACTTCACGGGGTCGACCGACGCGCTTGAGTTTCTCACCCGGGCGGGGATTCGCACTGCGCTGTTCATCGACTTGCCGACCCCGGATTTGCTCGCGCGGTTTCCTGGGCTGCGCGCGGTCGGAGTCGCCGGTCTTACCCGTTCGTTGGCGCCGGAGGCGATGGAGGCGGAGCTGCGTCCGGCCTTTGGCGCGTTGCGCGCGCTTGGAGCGCCGCATGTGCACTACAAGGTGTGCTCGACCTTCGATTCATCGCCGACCGTGGGCAGCATCGGACGGGCGATCGAGGTGGGCGCGAAGGTCTTTGAATCGCGCACGGTGCCCCTGCTCGTCGGTGCGCCGGCGCTCGGGCGCTACTGCGTGTTCGGCAATCTCTTTGCTCGGGTGGGCACGGGAGGGACGATCCATCGCCTCGACCGTCACCCGTCGATGAGCCGCCACCCGGTAACACCGGCGGACGAGAGCGACCTGCGGCTCCACCTTGCGTGCCAGACCTCGAAGCGGATCGGCCTGCTCGACATTCTCCAGGTCGGCCTCCCGTTTCGGGAGGCGCGCGCTGCATTTGACGCGCTTTCGGAGGGCGGGGCGGAAGTCGTGCTGATCGACGTCCTCGAGGCGGGCCAACTCGCCGGGATCGGGGCGCTGATCGATGCCGGGGCAACGTCCGGAAGGACAGTCTTCTCGGTCGGTTCGTCCGGCGTTGAAATGGCGCTCGGTGCGCACTGGGCGTCGGAGGGCAGGGTGCGCAGCCGGAGCGAATGGGAACAACCAGGGCCGGCCGAGCCCCTACTCGTCGTGTCCGGTAGTTGTTCTCCGGTGACGGCCGGTCAGATCGACTGGGCGCTGGCCCACGGTTTTGCGGGAGTGCCCCTGGATCCGGGCGGACTGCGATTCGATTCGGCGTTGAAGGAGGCGGGCGAAGCGCTGGCCTCGGGACGTCACACGGTGGTTTACACCAGCCGGGGAAAGTCCGCCCCGGTGGCCGTGCCGGCGGACGACTTGGGCTCCATGCTCGGGCGACTCGCGCGCGAACTCCTGGCGCGGACGGGGGCGAGGCGCCTCGTGATCGCCGGAGGCGACACCTCGAGTTATGCGGCGAGGGCGCTCGGAGTGCAGGCCGTGGAGATGATCGCACCGCTGGCGCCAGGTGCGCCGCTGTGCCGGGCGCACGGGGCGGGATCCCCAATCGACGGCCGCGAGATCAACCTCAAGGGCGGCCAGGTAGGCGCGGCAGACTATTTCGGGGCCGTGGCCCGCGGAACCCTCGAATCGAAATTGCCCAGTCGAATTTGAAACACAGAGGCATCCGCCTTCGCCAAGGCTACGGCGGACAAGCAGAGAACACGGAGAAAGGCCGCCAAGCATAGGTTCTATATCCTGTCTTCTCACCTCCCAGGTGAGCGCAGATTTCGCCCTCACTTCGATTACAAGCCCTTTAACCACTGCCGTGCTAGTTCAACCGCGGTGACCCAGTTTATATTCATGAAACGCAAGACCCTCGCACTCGTTCACACCTCCGCGACACTCGTCCCGGTTTTTGCCCGGCTCTGCCAAGAGAAGCTGCCGAATGTCGACACCTTCAATATCGTCGACGACAGCCTCGTCCGGGCCATCCGGACGCGAGGCTCGCTGACCGCGGACATCGCGCGCCGAGTCGCGGCCTACCTGGAATCCGCGGAGTCGGGCGGCGCCGACCAGGTGCTCGTGACCTGTTCGTCGATCGGACCGGCAGTCGATGCGGCGGCTCCCTTCGTCGGCGTGCCCGTGCTTCGCGTGGACCAGCCGATGGCCGACCGGGCGGTCCAACTTGGGATCCGTATTGGCGTTATTGCGACGCTCGCGACGACGCTCGAGCCGACCGCCGACCTTGTGCGCCGCAGGGCGGTGCTGGCGGACAAGCGGATCGCGCTGACCGCGCGCCTTTGCGAGGGCGCCTTCGACGCCCTGATGAGCGGAGATGCGGCGCAGCATGATGCGACGGTGGCTGCGGCGCTGCGCGAGCTTTCCCAGCAGGTCGACGTGATCGTGCTGGCGCAGGCTTCGATGGCGCGCGTGGTCGAGACCCTCCCGGAAGCCGATCGTCGTGTACCGATTCTCGCGAGCCCCGCGCTGGCGATCGAACATCTGAGGGGCATCCTTTGATGGCCCTGCTGAGGAAGCTGTCGCTGCTCGCGGGGCTGATCGCGCTGGTCCTGGTTTTGGTCGGCCTTGCGGGCGTCGGTTCTGCGCTCTGGCGGCCGGCGGCCGTTGTGGCGGCGGTGGGCCTGGCGTTCGGGCTGGGCGTCGTTCCCGCGTGGCGGGGGTATCAGTTCACGCTGTGGATTGTCGCGGCGGTGACCGCCTCGATGATTTATCCGGGCGCCTTCCTACACCTGGGCGGTGTCGACCTGCGCAACAAGTGGCTCGTCCTGATCGTGGTGCAGCTGGTGATGTTCGGCATGGGCACGCAGATGAGCCTGCGCGATTTTGGCGGCATCGTGCGGACTCCGCGCGGCGTGCTGGTCGGAATCCTCTGCCATTTCTCGGTGATGCCCCTGGTCGGCTTTGGACTGACGCGACTCTTTCATTTTCCTCCCGAGATCGCCGCGGGCGTGATCTTGATCGGCTCGTGTTCGAGCGGACTGGCCTCAAACGTGATGGCCTACCTTGCGGGCGCGAACCTGGCGCTGTCGGTGACGGTGACGGCGGTGACGACGATGCTGGCGCCGCTGTTCACGCCCTTGTGGATGAAGCTGCTGGCCGGGACGCTCGTCCACGTGGACGTCGTGGGCATGATGATGGAGATCGTCAAAATCGTGATCGTTCCGATCGGGGCTGCGCTCCTGCACGACTACCTCAGGCATGCATCACCGAAGGGACGGCGCCGCGTGTGGGCGGTGACGGCGCTCAGCCTGGCGTGGCTTGCGGCCATGGCGCTGGGGGGCTGGAACTGGCTTGCGGGGCGATCTGGCGGATCTGAACTGTTGGCGCTGAGCGTCGTGGGATTCATTGCGGGAGCCGTGGTGTTTGGCGTGGCCTTTCATCTGGTGTCGTCGCGCGCGCGGTGGATTTCGCGGACCATGCCGCTGGCCTCGATGGCGGGTATCGTGTATTTCACTACCGTTACGACGGCGGCGGGGCGCGACAACCTTCTGCAGGTTGGGGCGCTGCTCTTCCTTGCGGCGGTGCTGCACAACGGCGCGGGCTATTTCTTCGGGTACTGGCTGAGCCGGGCGAGCGGGCTGGATCGGAATTCGGCGCGCGCGGTGGCCTTCGAGGTGGGGCTTCAGAACGGCGGCATGGCGACGGGGCTTGCGGGGGCGATGGGAAAACTCGGCACGGTCGGCCTGGCCTCGGCGATCTTCAGCCCGTGGATGAACGTTTCCGGCTCGGTGTTGGCGAACCACTGGAAACGCCGGCCGGCGTCGGAGACGAATCGAAAAGCGGGAAGCGAGGAACCGGAATCCGGAATCTAGAATTTAGGAGCTAGAATTTAGGAGGGAACGGGGAAGGGGTCAGGACATCGCTAATACCTCATGCCGTCATCCTGCATCCACAATGGCTCCGTCCTTCAAATACAACCTTCTGCTTTCCAGCTCCTAGCTCCTAAATTCTCCAATTCTCGCTCCTCGCTCGTCTTCCAAAAAACAAGCCCCGCCGGTGAGGGCGGGGCTTGGCAAATGATGAGCCTTTGAGAGGGATGGCCTAAGCCGTGGGCTTAGTAGTCCATGCCACCCTGCGGCATGGCGGGGGCGGCTTCCTTCTTCTCGGGGATCTCGGTGATCATGCACTCCGTGGTGAGCAGGAGGCCGGCGACCGACGAGGCGTTCTGGAGGGCGGTACGGGTGACCTTGGTCGGATCGACCACGCCGGCCTTCACGAGGTCCTCGAACGCGCCCGTGGCGACGTTGTAGCCCTGATTGCTCTTGCTCTCGATGACACGGGCGACGACGACACCGCCGTCGACACCGGCATTGGCACAGAGCTGCTTGAGGGGGGCCTCGATGGCGCGACGGACGATGCTGGCGCCGATCTTCTCGTCACCCTCGAGGGTGAGAGACTCGATGGCCTTGACCGTGCGCAGGAGGGCGACACCGCCGCCGGGGACGATGCCTTCCTCGACCGCGGCGCGGGTGGCGTGGAGGGCGTCCTCGACGCGGGCCTTCTTCTCCTTCATCTCGGTCTCGGTGGCGGCACCGACATGGATGACGGCGACACCGCCGGCGAGCTTCGCGAGGCGCTCCTGGAGCTTCTCACGGTCGTAGTCGGAGGTGGTCTCGTCGATCTGGCGGCGGATCTGCTTCACGCGCGCCTGGATGTCGGAGCTCTTGCCGGCGCCCTCGACGATCGTGGTGTTTTCCTTGTCGACGACGATGCGCTTCGAGCGGCCGAGATCGGCGATCTGGACGTTCTCGAGCTTGATGCCGAGGTCCTCGGTGAGGCAGCGGCCGCCGGTGAGCACGGCGATATCCTCGAGCATGGCCTTGCGGCGATCGCCGAAGCCAGGGGCCTTGACGGCGCAGACGTTGAGGGTGCCACGGATCTTGTTGACGACCAGCGCGGCGAGGGCCTCGCCCTCGACTTCCTCAGCGATGAGGAGGAGGGGCTTGCCGCTCTTGGCGACGGTCTGCAGCAGCGGGAGCAGGTCGTTGAGCGCGCTGATCTTCTTCTCGTGGATCAGGACGTAGGCGTCCTCGAGGACGGCTTCCATGCTCTCGGCGCTCGTCACGAAATAGGGGGAGAGATAGCCCTTGTCGAACTGCATGCCCTCGACGACGTCGAGGGTGGACTCGATGGACTTGGCTTCCTCGACGGTGATGGTGCCGTCCTTGCCAACCTTGTCCATGGCGTCGGCGATCTTGTCGGCGATCTCGTAGTCCCAGTTGGCGGACACGGCGGCGACCTGACGGATTTCGTCGCGGTTGCTGACCTTGCGGGAGATCTTGCCGAGCTCGGCGACGGCGGCCTCAACGGCCTTGTCGATGCCGCGCTTCAGGAAGATCGGGTTGGAGCCCGCGGCGACGTTGCGGAGGCCTTCCTTGTAGATGGCCTCGGCGAGAACGGTGGCTGTCGTGGTGCCGTCGCCCGCGTTGTCGGAGGTGCGGGAGGCGACCTCCTTGACCATCTGGGCGCCCATGTTCTCGTACGGATCCGGAAGCTCGACCTCCTTGGCGACGGTCACGCCGTCCTTGGTGACGGTCGGGGAGCCGAATTTTTTGTCGATGACGACATTGCGGCCTTTGGGACCGAGGGTGACCTTGACGGCACGGGAGAGCAGCTCAACGCCCTTGAGGACCTTGGAGCGCGCGGCTTCGTCGAACAGAAGTTGCTTAGCAGCCATTGTGATTTGAATTTATCGGTTACGTGTTGGTTTGAGTGACCTATCGTGTCGCGACTCAGGCGAGCACGCCGAGGATGTCATCCTCGCGGACGAGGGTGTACTTTTCCTCGTCGATCTTCACTTCGGTGCCGCCGTACTTGCTGATGAGCACGCGGTCGCCGACCTTGACTTCGAAGGCCTGGGCCTTGCCGTCCTCGTCCTTCTTGCCGGTGCCGAGGGCGATCACTTCAGCCTCCTGGGGCTTTTCCTTGGCGGAGTCCGGGATGATGATACCGCCGCGGACTTGTTCTTTTTCCTCGATGTGCTTCACGAGCACGCGATCGCCGATGGGCTTGATCTTGATTTTAGCCATAGGGTTGTGTGTTTGGGTTGAGAGGTGGGTGAGTTAACGATGTTGGTGTGATCGTCGGTTGGACGGACGCCGGCTGACCGGCGTCCGAAAGTGGAAGGAGGCTGGGTTCAGGACTTCTTGTCGTCGTCGACGACTTCGAAGTCGGCGTCCACGACATCGCCGTCCTTGCCGGAGGCCTTTTTGGCGCCCTTGGCGGCGTCCTTCTGCGAGGCTTCGTCGGAGGCGGCGGCACCTGCGGCACCACCTGCGGCGCCTGCTGCCTGCTGGGCCTGGGCGTAGAATTCGGAACCGACCTTCTGGAGTTCCTCGAGGGCGGCCTTCATCTTGTCGAGATCGTTGCTCTCGAGCGCCTTCTTGGCGTCGGCGAGCGTGGACTCGGCCTTGGCCTTCTTGTCGGCGGGGGGCTTGTCGCCGGCATCCTTGATCGTCTTCTCGAAGGAGTAGACGATGGAATCCAGCTGGTTCTTCACCTCGACGGACTCCTTGCGCTTTTCGTCCTCGGCGGCGTGTTTCTCCGCCTCCTTGGTCATGCGCTCGACCTCGTCCTTGGAGAGGCCGGAGGAACCCTGGATGGTGATCTTCTGCTCCTTGCCCGTGCCCATGTCCTTGGCGGACACGTGGAGGATGCCGTTGGCGTCGATGTCGAAAGTAACTTCGATCTGGGGAACGCCGCGGGGCGCGGGAGCGATGCCCTCGAGACGGAAGGTGCCGAGCACCTTGTTGTCGCGGGACATCGGACGCTCACCCTGGGTGACGACGATTTCGACGGCAGGCTGGTTGTCGCTCGCGGTGGAGAAGGTCTGGGACTTCTTGGTCGGGATCGTCGTGTTGCGCGGAATCATCGCGGTGGCGACGCCGCCGTAGGTTTCGATCGCAAGGGTGAGCGGGGTGACGTCGAGCAGGAGGACGTCGCGGACTTCGCCCTTGAGCACGCCGCCCTGGATGGCCGCGCCGACGGCGACGACTTCATCGGGATTGACGCCCTGGTGGGGCTGCTTGCCGGCGAGCTGGCGGGCGATCTCGACGACCTTGGGCATGCGGGTCATGCCGCCGACGAGCACGAGCTCGTCGATCTCGGAGGTGGAAAGGGCGGCGTCCTTCAGGCAGTTCTTGAAGGGCTGCAGGCAGCGCTCGAAGAGGCTGTCGCAGATCTGCTCCATCTTGGCGCGGGAGAGCGTCACGGTCAGATGCTTCGGGCCGGACGCGTCGGCGGTGATGAAGGGGAGATTGATGTCGTAGCTCTGGGCCGAGGAGAGGGCGATCTTTGCCTTCTCGGACTCTTCCTTGAGGCGCTGCAGGGCCATCGGGTCCTTGCGCAGGTCGATGCCGTGCTCTGCCTTGAAGCCGTCGACGAGCCAAGTGATGATCGTGTCGTCCCAGTTATCGCCGCCAAGGTGGGTGTCGCCGTTGGTGGCCTTCACCTCGAAGACACCGTCGCCGATCTCAAGCACCGACACGTCGAAGGTGCCGCCGCCGAGGTCGAACACGGCGATCTCCTCATCCTTCTTCTTGTCGAGACCGTAGGCGAGGGAGGCCGCGGTGGGCTCATTGATGATGCGCAGCACCTCCAGGCCGGCGATGCGACCGGCATCCTTGGTGGCCTGGCGCTGGGAGTCGTTGAAATAGGCGGGGACCGTGATGACGGCCTGGGTGATTTTCTCCCCGAGGTAAGCTTCGGCGTCGGCCTTCAGCTTGCCGAGCACCATCGCGGAAACCTGCTGCGGAGCAAACTGCTCGGTCTTGTCGCCAACCTGGACCTCGATGTAGGCGTCGCCGTTCTTGCCCTCGACGACCTTGAACGGGAAATTCTTTGCTTCCTCGCGGACCTCGGTGAACTTGCGACCGATCATGCGCTTTGCCGAAAAGACCGTGTTCTTCGGATTCGTGACGGCCTGACGTTTGGCAGCCTGGCCGACGAGCCGCTCGCCGTTCTTCGTGAACGCCACCACTGACGGCGTCGTGCGCGCGCCCTCGGCATTGGGGATGACAACGGGCTCGCCGCCTTCCATGACGGCCATGCAGGAGTTCGTGGTTCCGAGATCGATTCCGAGAATGTGGCTCATAATTGAGCCTGTTCTCAGCAGGGCTTGTGCCCTGATTGTAAAAAATGTAGGAAGTAGTTGGAATAGAGGTGATAAAATATTTGAGCTATCCGAAATGGCTTCTCTGCGGAACGGTCCAAGTGTGTCAGCTTGGCGCGGATTCTGGGCCATGCGTCTGGCGCGGTGGGACAAATGGCGCGCAGCGACGTGGGCGTCGCAGGTTGTGACTTGTCGCCCAAACGGCGCGGACTGGGCGTACCGAGGCGTCTAGAGGGCGCGGAGGTCCTCGAGACGTCCGCAGTCGCGCCAGCGGGCGCCGTCCACGCGGGCGCATCGGATATCGGAGCCTTGGGCCGCCAGGCGGAGATAGGCGCGCACGATCGGAAAGGCTCCGGACTCAGTCAGGTGGTCGAAAATCCGGGGATCGATGGCCTGGATCCCGCAGAATCCCAATTCGGACACAGCGCCGTTCGGAGGCCGCACGAAGACGTCGCCTTCCGTGGCGGAGCGGCGACCGACGAGTCGATTTGATGCGTCGAAGAAGAGCGGGCGTGCGGTGGGGCGCTGCATCGCGGCGAGCGTGGCGAGGGCTCCGGACGCGACGTGCGTGCGCATCAGGCCGGCGAGGTCGATGTCGCTGAGGACGTCCGCGTTGTGAACCAGGAAGGGCCGGCCGTCGTCGAAAAAGGCTGCTGCCTTTTTGAGCCCGCCCCCTGTGTCGAGCAGGTCGGGTTCTTCGCTGAAGACGATGCGCGTGAGCCCGAGGTTGTCGCGGGCTGCGAGAAAGGGAGGGATCTGTTCGCCGAAGTGGTGGAGGTTGATGACCGCCTCGGTGACCCCGGCGGCGACGAGGCGGCGCACGACGCGCTCAAGCAGCGTGACGCCGTCGATCTCGACGAGCGCCTTGGGCCGGGAGTCGGTCAGGGGCCGCAGTCGGGTGCCGCGTCCGGCGGCGAAGATCATCGCTTTCATTCCGGGGAGAAGGTGCGACAGAGACCACGGAGTAAAATTGAACAGAAAGCAACGAAGGGAACGAAGGATTGAGAGGCGGACGCTCTCAGCGTTGCCACAGCCGCGCCAGTGATGGAGACCCAGGACTCCTCTTTCCCTCCCGTTCCTGCCCTTGGTCCTAGCCCACCAAGCCCCGCTTCGTTCGCTTCGTTTCCTTCCGTTCAATTACCTGGATCAGGGACGGACGGGCCAGTTGGGCTGTTCGCGGTGGCGGAGTTCCACGGTGACGCCCGCGCGGGAGCGAAGCCAGCGGGCTATGGATTCGGCGCAATAGACGCTGCGGTGCTGTCCGCCGGTGCAGCCGAAGGCCACCGAGAGGTGGGTGAAGTGCCGTTCCTGATACGTCGTGAGGGTGGGCTCGAGAAGCATCTGGACCTGGGCGAGAAACTGTCCGACGCCGGCGTGGGCCTGAAGCCAGTCGATCGTTTCCCGATCGAGCCCCGTGAGCCTGGCGAAGCGGACCTCGCGGCCGGGATTCGGGAGCGCGCGGCAGTCGAAGACAAAACCGCCGCCGTGACCCGAGGCGTCCACCGGATAGCCGCCCCGGTAGGAAAAACTTTCGACCTGAACGGTGAGAGGGACGGACGGGGCCGCGACCGTCCGCAGGGAGGCGGAGCCGACCATGCGCTGAAGGGCGGACCAGAGTTCGGGCAGTCGCACGGGCAACTCCCCCTCGGCCAGCAGGTGCTCCAGGTTGCGCAGCGCGAAGGGCACGCTCTGGAGAAAATGCGTCTTCCGCTCATAGAAGCCGCGATACCCGTAGGCGCCCATCGCCTGAAGGATGCGGATCAGCGCGAAGCCGCGGTAATAGCGTGCGAACTCGGTGCGGTCGATTGGGGCGAATTGGGATGCGGCGGACAGGTAGACTTCCTTGAGGTGCTCGCGAAATTCGAAGGGCAGGTTCGCCTTGGCGTCCAGGAGCAGCGAGGCGACGTCGTAGGGCAGGGCACCTAGGCGTCCGCCCTGGTAGTCGATGAACCAGGGGCCGCCGTCGCGGACCATGATGTTCCGCGACTGAAAGTCCCGGAAGAGGAAGAATTCCGAAGGCGCCTTGGTGAGGAACGAGCAGAGCGTGTCGAAATCGTTCTCGAGCCGCTGCTCATGGAACGGCACCCGTGCGAGCTTCAGGAAATAGTACTTGAAGTAGTTGAGATCCCACAACATCGACCGCCGGTCGAAGGCTGAATGCGGGTGGCATAGCGAGGTGTCCAGGCCGCGGACGCCCTCGATCTGGAGGCGGGCGAGCGCCCCGACTGCCTTCTCGTAGAGCGCGGCGACCGACGGGGGCACCGCGGGAGAATCGCCCCGCTCGCGCTGGAGCAGGTCGAAGAGGGTCGTGTCCCCGAGGTCCTCCTCGAGATAGCAGCCCGCGCCGAGGTCCGCGGCATAGATCTCGGGCACCGGGGCGCCGGCCGCCTTGAAGTGGCGTGAAAACGCGACGAAGGCGCGGTTCTCGTCGGCGTCGTCATGTTCGACGCCGATAGCCGTCGCGCCCTCCGCGGATTTCAGGCGAAAAAGCTTACGATCGGAACCGTGTGCGCGCACGTCGGTGATCTCGGCGGGGGCGGCGCCGAAGCGTTCGAGGAACAGGGCGGTCAGGCGTTCGTGCATGGTGCGGCGGAGCGAAGCCGTAGCCTGTTGCGCAGGGGAATCCGACAAAAAACGGCGCGCGTCTCAATCGCCGCGTTGCGGCGCTGGGCCGGAGTCGGCCGGCGGCAATTCCGGGGCTTCGGCAGGGACTGCCTCGGGGGTGTACGTGCAGAGAAACAGCGTGCGGTAGAGCGCCTGCAGGGCCTCGGAGGCGCCCGGTCCCGCCGGCTCGCGGGGGGCGCTCGAGGGAGACGACTTGAGCGGGATGGCTGCGTGCATGGGCACGATTCAGCAGGGGCCGTGCGCCGCGGGGACTCCGCCTCTCATGCAGCGGGAGCGCAAGGGCTTGTATCCGAGTTTTCCTTATCGGGGGACGCGCAACGGTCGCGAAGTTGTCGCGACTCCGGGACCGACGCGTCTCGAAATCGGGACTCCCCAGGCTCCCTGCCCCGGCTATCCTCGCAGCGAGTCGAGGTCCATGCCGTAGAGCCGCCGGGCGCAGTCCGGGCAGATGCCGTGGGTGAAACTGGCTTCGGATCGTTTTGCGATATACGTCTCCAGGTTGTCCCACTCGCCGCGCTCGTCCCTGATCTTCTTGCAGCTGGCGCAAATGGGGAGGAGTCCGGACAACTGTCGGACCTGCCCCAGCGCATCCTCGAGTTCGCGTCGCAGCGCACGCTCCGCGGCCAGGGTCTGGCGCAGGGCCAGATGGGTCCGGGTGCGGGCGAGAAGCTCGCGCGCATGGAAGGGTTTGACGAGGTAGTCGACCCCGCCTGAGTCGAAGCCCTTCACGACCGCATCGACCGCCGCCACGGCGGTCAGGAAGATGACCGGGATCTCGGCGGTGCGGGGATCGGCCTTGAGGAGCCGGCAGGCCTCGTAGCCATCCATCACGGGCATCATCACGTCCATGAGCACGAGGTCGGGATTCTCGGCCAGGGCGAGGTCCACTGCATCGCGTCCATTGGATGCCACGAGCACATCATGGTCCGCGCCGAGGATCCGATAGACGATCTCGACGTTGGCCGGGGTGTCCTCAGCGAGCAGGATGGTCGGCTTGGGGCGGGTCATGGCGGGTCGTGTCGGGGGCCTGAATTCCAAGCTGTACCGCGAGCGGGGCGAGCCTGGCGGAGGCCGCGGTGAAATCGAGGCGACCGATGCAATCGGCGACCGCCTGGATGTGGGGATTGCCGGGGTCGAGGGTCCGGAGCTGGTCGACGAGGCTGCGGGACTCCAGGCTTCGCCGGTGCAGCAGGCGACCGAGGGTGGAGACGAGCGGGGCGATGCGCTCTCGTGCCGGCGGCGCGGCATGGAACGGGTCCGCAGTGTGCGAGACGGACGGCCGGAGCCCGGCGGCCGCGGAGGCGGGAAGCCAGCGTTCGAGGACGGCCCGCAGTTCGGCGAGGCCGAAGGGTTTCGCGATATGGTCGTTCATGCCCACGGCATGGCAGAGGCTGATTTCGTGATTCATCGCGTGGGCGGTGGCGGCCACGATGGGCACCGCGGTGTTCCTGTTTCGGATACGCCGGGTGACCTCGTAGCCGTCCAGGTCGGGCATCTGCAGGTCCATCAGGATGAGATCGTGGCGGGCTTCCGGGGCGAGGGCCTTCTCGATGGCCTCGGCGCCTGACGCGGCGATCTCGACGCGCGCTCCCAGCTTGGAGAGCATCTCGCGTGAGACGACCTGGTTGATCGCGTGATCCTCGACGACGAGCACGAGAGGGGCGGAGCCCAGGGTACGCGGGGAGGAGGCGGGTGGCCTCGCGACGGCGGGCCGGTCGACGGGCGGCCTGCGCAGGACCGCGGTGAACGTGAAGGTGCTGCCCGCGCCTGGCGTGCTCTCGGCGGTGATCGTGCCGCCCATCAGCTCGACGAGCCGCCGGCTGATGGTGAGCCCAAGGCCCGTACCCCCGAAGCGACGCGTGGTCGATGTGTCGGCCTGGGTGAAGGCCTGGAACAGGCGGGGGAGTGTCGCGGGGTCGATGCCGATTCCGGTGTCTGCGATGACGAATCGCAGCACGACGGAATCGCCGTCCAGGTCTTCCACTCCCGCGGACACGGAGACCCGGCCGGTGTCGGTGAACTTGATCGCATTGTTCGCCAGGTTGAGAAGCACCTGGCTGAGGCGCAGCGGGTCGCCGACGAGCGGCGAGGGCACCGTGTCGGGCACGTCGAAGGACATCTCGAGTCCTTTCTGCGCGGCGGCGGGGGCCACCAGGGCGGACACCTGGTTGAACACGCTCCGCACGTCGACGTCGGTGGTCTCGAGGTCGAGCCGCTCGGCCTCGATCTTCGAGAGGTCGAGGATGTCGTTGATGATCCTGAGGAGATTGCCGGAGGCGGTCTGGATCTGCGTCAGGTATTCGCGTTGCTGCGGGGTGAGCGAAGTCTCCAGTGCCAGGTAGGCCATGCCCATGATCGCATTCATGGGAGTCCGGATCTCATGGCTCATGTTCGCGAGAAACTCGCTCTTGGCCCGATTGGCGGTCTCGGCCTGGACCGTTCGTTCCTTCAGTTCGACGTTCAGCTGCTCGAGCTGGAACTGGGCGCGCTTGAGTTCGGTGATGTCGGCGACGAGCACGAAAAAGCCGCGGACCTCGTCGTTGACGATATCGGGGATGTAGTGCGCCCACGTGTACGCCACTTCGCCGTCCTTCTTCACGAGGGTGCGTTCGAAGGACTGTGGCTCGCCCTTGAGGGCCCGGAGCATGTAGCCCTCGTTCTGCCGGAAGAGGTCGTCGCCCAGGAGTTCGCGGATGTGGATGTTCGTCATCTGCTCCGGCGTCCGGCCGAACCAGGTCCCGTACCGCGCGTTCGCAAACGTGCAGCGCAGGTTCCTGTCCCAGTAGCAGACGAGGCTGGGGAGCGCGTCCGTGACGGTGCGAATGAAATGCTCCTTCTCGATGAGCTGCTGCTCGGAGCGTTTTCGGCGCAGGAGATTCCACACGCCACCGACGAAGAGCGTGAGTTCCTCGACGTCCTCCTCGAGGTAGGGCTCGCCCTTGTTTCCGACCCCCGCGACTGCGACTATGCGGTCCTGTTCGAACACAGGAATGCTCAGGTGGCGGGCGAGGGGGGTATGCCCCTGCGGAACCCCCTGGCGACCTTCAGTGGCCGGGTAGTCGTTGTGAATCACGGCCCGCCTGAGGCGCACGCAATCGGCCCAGACGCCCGCTTTCGAAAGTGGCTGGTGGGAGGGCGCCGCTGCCGTGCACGAGGCCCGGGCTTCCGTGCTCCACGCCACGAAATCGAGCGTGTCCTGGTCCGGGTTCACGAAATGAAGGTAGGCCACGGGGCTCCCGCTCAGGTTCGCCATCTCGTCGACGGCGACCTGCAGCAGGTCCTTCTCCGTCCCCGCGTAGGACTCATGGACCTGCATGAGGGCGGCCAGACGCCGTTCCTCGCGATGCCGGTGATCCTCCGCGCTGCGCAGCTCGGTGATGTCCCGGTGGGCCCAGATGCGGCCCGACTGGATCCCGTCCACCGCGATCGGGATGAAATCGCGCAGCACCACGCGGCCGTTGGGCAGCCGGTATTCTTCGTCGTGATACGGTTTTCCGGCCGCCACAAGTTCGGCGATGCGTCCGAGGTGGCGCTCGGGATTGAGCAGGCAGGGGCGTAGAAGTTCGACGAATTCCGTCGACGTCATCCCCACGAGTTCCTCCGGGTCCCGGCCGATGCTGTAGAGATCGCAGAACTGGCGGTTGACGCCGACGACCGTGCCAGCCCCGTTCACGACGACCAGTCCGCTGTGCAGGTTGGCCAGGACGGTTTCGAGCCGGCCGACAGTCTCCCGGATCGTCTCGTCGGCCCGCTTCTGGGCAGAGATGTCCTGGTAAGTGCAAAGCAGGCCGATGAGCCGGCCCTCGGCGTCACGGAGCGGCACCTTGCTGGCGCGCACGGAGAGCGTGGAGCCGTCGTGGGTGGCTAGCTGTCCCTCGTAATCGGCGAGGGCGGTCCCGGTGGCGAGCACTGCGAGGTCTTCCTTGCGCCGGGCATCGGCGTTGAGGAAAGGGAATTCGGAAGTCTCGCGTCCCACAATCTGTTCGGGATCTGCGAGTCCAAGATCGTTTGCGAAGGCCCGGTTGCAGCCGGCGTAGCGGAGGTCCTGGGACTTCCAGAACACCCGGATCGGGATGGTGTCGAGCACGCTCCGTAGGATCAGCCGCGATTCGCGAATGGCGGCTTCGCTGCGTTTGGCCTGGGTGAGATCCCGCGCGGTGCTGCAGATCACGGCGGTCCCGCCGAGCACCAGTCGGCTCGAGTGGACCTCGACCGGGATGGTGGATCCGTCCTTTCGAGCGTGAACGGTCTCGAAGTGGCATCGGCCGGTGCGCTCCAGTTCCCGATACCGGTCGGCGATTGCCGCCGCCTGCGACGGCGGATTGATATCGGAGGGAGCGAGGGCAAGCAGCTCCTTTCGGGAGTAGCCCAGCGCGGCGCACGCGGCGTCGTTGACGTGGAGAAAGCGGTGATCGGGGCCGATGATGAACGTTGGGTCGGCGAGGCCGTTGAACACGGCGAGATAATCCGACGACACCGCGGGACGTTCCGCGCGCGATGGCCGGGGTCCGAGGGCGAAGACAACCACTGCGGCGACCAGGGCTGCCGAGACCGCCGCGGCGGGTGCGCCGGCAGACGCGGCCAGGTGCGTCAGGAGTGCGGCCAGGAGGCCGGCAGCGAGCGCGGCCATGATCCGTCCCGGCGCACTGAGATGCCGCCTGGCCTCGGGAACGTTTGATGAAGTGGGAGCGTTACCGGGGTCCATCCGTAGAAAGGCGCCGGCGACGATTGAAAGCCGGGAAACCGAAATCGAGGCCGATAAATACGTATCCGCCGTCCGGCTGCGTTCCTGGCGGGGACTGCGGCCCGGGCTCGAAATCAGAATCCGCCCGGCCGGCCCCCGCGCATGCCGCCCATCTGACGGGCGAGCTTCTTCATATTCCCGCCCTTCATCATCTTCATCAGTTTCTGCATCTGCTGGAACTGCTTGATGAGCTGATTGACCTCGACGACCTTGACGCCCGAACCCTGGGCGATGCGAAGGCGCCGGTTGCCGTTGAGGATCTCCGGCTTGCGCCGTTCCTGCCGGGTCATCGACAGGATGATCGCCTCGGTGCGCGCCATCGATTTCTCGGCGTCCCCGTCGAGTTTGACGCCATTCATGCCGGGCAGCATGCCGAGGATGCTCTCCATTGAACCGAGCCGCTTGATCTGACGCATCTGGTCGAGGAAGTCCTCGAGATTGAAGTCCGCCTTGCGGAGCTTCTCCGCCATGCGCTCGGCTTCCTTCTCGTCAATGGCCTCCTGGGCCTTTTCGACCAGCGAAACCACGTCGCCCATGCCCAGGATGCGCGAGGCCAGGCGGTCCGGGTAGAAGGTGTCGAAGTCGCCGACCTTTTCACCCGTGCCGATGAACTTGATTGGCACTCCGGTGATGCCCTTGATCGACAGGGCCGCGCCACCGCGGGCGTCGCCATCGAGCTTGGTGAGCACGAGCCCGGTCAGGGACAGTGCCTCGTGGAAAGTCTTCGCGACATTCACGGCCTCCTGGCCGAGGGCGCCGTCGACGACGAGCAGGACCTCGTCGGGCTGGACGCGGGTGCGGAGGCGTTTGACCTCCTCGACGAGCTCCTGGTCGATCTGCAGGCGGCCGGCCGTATCGAAGATGATGCAGTCCGCGTTGTCGGTTCTCGACTTCTCGAGGGCGGCCACGCCGATGGCGGGAACGTCGCGGCTTTCGCGGTCGCAATAGAATCCGAGTTCCTCCTGTTTCGAGAGGATCTCGAGCTGGTCGATGGCGGCGGGGCGGTAGATGTCGCAGGCGGCGAGCAGGGGTCGGTACCCCTTCTTTTTGAGCACGCGGCCGAGCTTCGCGGAGGAGGTCGTCTTTCCGGAGCCGTGCAGGCCGACCATCATGATCTTCAGCGGCCGGGCCGGGGACAGGTCGGTGGAGCCTTCGCCGAGCAGTTTCACGAGCTCGTCGTGAATGATCTTCACGATCTGCTGACCGGGGGTGACGCCCTTGAGGACGTCCTGGCCGACGCATTGCAGCTGGACCCGTTCGACGAACTCGCGGGCGACCTTGAAATGAACGTCGGCGGAAAGCAGGGCGGCGCGGACCTCCTTGAGGGCCTCCGCCATGTTTTCCTCGGTGAGCCTGCCTACGCCGCGGAGATTGCGAAGGGCCGAGGAGAGCTTTTCTGTGAGCGATTCGAACATGAGCGAGCCGTCCAGATGGGGCGGAAAGGCGCCGCCTTGCAATGCTGGAAAACGACGTTTTCCGCCGATGCAGCGGAAGGTTCGCAGGGAGCGATTCAGGCTTCCTGTCTGAGGCGCTCCTTGGCGAGGCCGAGGATCATCTTCACCTCGGTTTCTATGGCATTGAATCCGAGGGAGACTGCCTCGCGCGCCTTATCGTCGGGCGGTGTGGACAGGAAGGGTTCGATATCGCCCAGGGCGCGCGCGAGGCCTGCGGCGCCAAGCGTGAGCGCAGTGCCCCGGAAGCCGTTGACAGTGATCGCCAGCTCTTCGTGGTCCCGGGCGTAGTCGCAGGTCCGCGCATACGCCACCCAGGGCCGCAGTTCATCCAGGAAATCGCGAAACAGGCGGTTGCATGTCTCGGAATCGATGCCCAGGCGTTCGCAGACCGCGTTCTGTGACTCCAGCGACTCTTCGGCGGCCAGTTCGGATTCGACCATGCGGGTTTTCTCCAGGATCAGGTTGCGGACATAGGGTTTGACGATGTAGTGCAGGACTCCGAGTTGCACGGCCCTCTGCACCTTGGCGCGATCGCTCAACGCGGTGCAGAGGATGACGCGCATGGACTTGAGGGCCTCGACCTGGCGCATCTGCTCCACCAGTGAGAGTCCGTCCATCCTGGGCATCATGATGTCCAGGATGCACAGGTCGATGCGGCCCGAGGCCGGGTCCCTGAGCATGCGCAGTGCCTCCTCTCCGTCCGAGGCTTCGAGGAGCGTGTGCCGCTGTTCGGAGGCCAGGATCAAACGGAGCAGGTCGCGGGAGATCTTGTCGTCTTCTGCGATGAGGATGCGCATGGGCCGAAGCTATACAGGGAAGCCCCCTGGGCCGGCTAGTCCGCAAGGGGCAGTAGTGTTACGCACATGGCGGTGCGGTGCTTGCTTGCGCCCGAGCCCGGGCGTGCCGTTGGCGGATGTGGGCTCAATTTAGGTCTGGTCAATCCCCCGGATTTCCGACTAAACCCGGCCCTCCTTATGAACCCTGTTCTGAAGCTGTTGATCGAAGGCGAGCACCTCACCACTGCCCAAATGGCTCAGGTGTCGGGCTTGCCGGAGGCTGAAATCAATGCGCAACTGGAACAGTTGAAGAAAGAGAAAATCTTCCTCGGCTGGCGTCCGGTGCTCGATTTGTCCCGTGAAGCAGCCGCAGCAGCAGCCGTCAGGGCCGTCATCGAGGTCAAGATCACCCCGGAACGCGGCGGCGGGTTCAACCGCCTGGCCGACAGGATCAGCCGGTTCGACGAGGTCGAATCCTGCTACCTGATGTCGGGAGCCTACGACCTGCTCATTTTCGTCACAGGGCCCAGCCTGCAGAAGGTGGCGAGTTTCGTGTCCGAGAAGCTGTCCTCGCTGGAGGGCGTGCTGTCGACCAGCACGCATTTCATGCTTCGTTCGTACAAGGAGGGTGGATACCTGCTCGACCTGCCCTCGGAGGAGAACGGCCGGCTCAAGGTCGTGCCCTGACGCAACCCAGGCGCCGGCCTCGGAGCCCCCCCGCAACTTGTCCGCCGGGGGCGGGGCCGCGCCGCACGTGCACCACACATGGATCCCAAACGTTTTGTCGCCAACCACATCGTCGACCTGCCCAAGTCGGGCATCCGCGATTTCTTCGAGATCGTGGCGAAGATGTCCAATGTCATCTCCCTCGGAATCGGTGAACCCGATTTCGACACGCCCTGGCACATCCGCGAGGCCGCGATCTACGCCCTCGAGAAGGGCAAGACCCACTACACCTCCAACCTCGGCCTGATCGAGCTCCGCCGCGCCATCTCGCGCTACGTCGAGAAGACCTACTCGATCGCCTACCGGCCCGACGACGAGATCATCGTCACTGTCGGCGTCTCCGAGGCCCTCGACATCGCCTTCCGCTCGCTGATCAACCCGGGCGAAAAGGTCCTGTATCATCAGCCCTGCTACGTCAGCTACCATCCGAGCGTGACTCTCACGCACGGCATCGGCGTGCCCGTGCCGACCTTTGCGAAGGACAGCTTCGCCCTGACGGCCGAGTCCCTGCGCGCGGCCTGGCAGCCCGGCTGCAAGCTGCTGGTGCTCAATCTTCCCTGCAACCCGACCGGCGGTACCTGCAACCGGGGCCAGCTCGAGGAGATCGCCCGCTTCTGCGTGGAGAAGGACCTCCTCGTCCTCAGCGACGAGATCTATTCCGAGCTCACGTTCGACGGCGAACACGTCAGCATCGCGAGCCTGCCCGGGATGAAGGAGCGCACGATCTTCCTGCACGGCTTCTCGAAGGCCTTCGCGATGACCGGCTGGCGCATCGGGTACGCCTGCGGCCCGGCCGTGCTGATCGACGCGATGATGAAGGTGCACCAATACTCAATGATGTGCGCGTCGATCATGAGCCAGGAGGCTGCCGTGGAGGCTCTGGTACGTGGCGAGGACGCCATGAAGAAGATGCGCGACCAGTATCATCGGCGCCGCGACTTCATCGTGCGGCGATTCAATGAGATCGGGCTGACCTGTCACCTTCCGCGCGGGAGCTTCTATGCGTTTCCGTCCGTCTCATCGACGGGCCTCAACGAGCGCGAGTTCGCGGTCGGTCTGCTGGAGGCTGAGCGCGTGGCCGTGGTCCCCGGCACAGCCTTCGGAGCCAACGGCTCCGGGTTCGTCCGGGCCTGCTTTGCGACGAGCTACGAGCAGCTCATGACGGCGTCCGATCGCATCGAGCGGTACGTCCAGGGCCTCGCCTCGAAACCCAAGGCTCCGGCCGCCAAGCGCTAAGGATCCTCCGCGGGGACGTCCTCGCGGGGCCCTTCAGGAGCGGGGAGGGAGCGCGGGGCGTTCCCTCCCGCCTCCAAACCCGGCCCCGGCCGGACCCGGCGGCGTTCGGGACCGGGGACCTTCGAGCATTTCCTTCTCGATTCCCGCTGCCCGCTTCCCGATTCTCCCGCCTCATGTCTCGCATCGTCGCCATCGTCGGACGCCCCAACGTGGGCAAGAGCCGCCTCTTCAACAGGCTGGCGCGCAAGCGCATTTCGATCGTCCACGATCAGCCGGGCGTCACGCGCGACGTGATCTCGACCGAGGTGAAGGACGGTGCCTACACGCTGCTCGACACCGGAGGCCTCGGCCTGAAGGGCGGGGAGACGGCCCGTCAGCTCGTCGCGGCATCGGAACAGCAGGTGGCTTTCGCCATCGAGGCCGCCACGCTCGTGCTCTTCGTGATCGACGGACGCGAGGGGGTGACGAACCTGGACGAGACCATCGCGGCCTCGCTCAGGCGCGCTGACAAGAAGGTCATCGTGGTGGCGAACAAGGTGGATTTCGACGAGGGGAAGGCCGATCTGGCGCCGATATACCGGTTCGGTCTCGGCGAACCCATTACGGTATCCGCTGAACATGGACGAGGCGAGGACTACCTGCGCGAGGCGATCCTGGCCGCCCTTGGCCCCGTGCCTCCGGAAGACGAGGTGGCGCGCGCCCCGGATGCGCCGCTGTGTGTGTGTTTCATCGGACGTCCCAACGTGGGCAAATCCTCACTGGGCAACCGCCTGCTGGAGAGCGACCGTCTCATTGTGAGCCCCATCCCCGGCACGACTCGCGACGCCGTGGAAATCGATTTTCATTTCAAGGGCCGTGACGGGAAGATGTATCCATTCAGCTTGATCGACACGGCGGGAATCAAGGCCGCGACCAAGCTCGCGTCGCCGATCGAATATTTCTCCCGCCTCCGCTCCCTCGATGCCATCCAGCGCGCAGACGTGATTTTCATGGTCGTTGACGCGGTGGATGGCATCACGCAACAGGACAAGGCGATCGCCGGCGAGGCGACCAAGGAGCGCAAGCCGATCGTGGTGGTCGTCAACAAGTGGGACCTGGTGCACAAGGCCTTCAAGGATCCGGCGGGCATTCAGGGTTACGCCAACGAGCGTGAATACCGGGAGAAGTATGAAAAGGTGCTGTTCGAGAGGCTGTTCTTCACCCCCGGGTCGCCCGTCATCTTCGTGTCGGCGATGAGTGGATACGAAATCGACCGCATGCTCAACGCGGCGGTGAAGCTGCACCGTTCGCTCGACAAGAAGCTGCCGACGGCCCGGCTCAACGAGACCGTGGGACTGCTCGCGGAGCGCGTCCCCCCGCCTGCGATCGCCAACAAGCGCTTCCGCGTCTATTACGCCGTGCAGACGGGCAATCGGCCCTATCGCATCCGGCTCTTCTGCAACCGCGAGGAGAAGCTGACCGAGAGTTACCGCCGCTACCTCGAGGCGGGTCTCGTGAAGGAGTTCGACCTCGAGGGCTGCCCCATCTATTTCGACCTCGTCGGCAAACCCAAGGGCGGACTCCGGGCCTCGATCCACGGGGCGGGCCGCGATCGCGAGGAGGTCGAGGAGCGGCCGGTGCCAAAGTGGAGGCAGGCTGAACTCGAAGAGGACTGAGACCACAATCCTCTGGTTGTGCCGCAGCGGCGCTTGGGGCTCAGTGCTGGATCGCTGACGGGCTGATCACCTCAGGCGCGAGTCGCACGGGTTCCGGTCTTCCTGTTCAAGTGCGGAACCTCATCCCGCGCCGTCTTCGCCGCGTCGGATAACCGGATTTTTATCTAGGTTGATCTCCCCATTCGAAGCCGGTTAGCCTGAACGGCATCCATCATGTCAGCCATCGACGAGGGCATCGTTCGCGAGTATTTCGAGCAAAACGGCTTTTTCGTGCGGCAACTTCGCAAGTATCAGGTGCAGTCGCGCAAGAAGACCGGCGATGAGGAGATCGACCTTCTGGTTTACAACCCGGCCTGGCAACCGGACTCGCGCAAACCCGACTTTTTCCTGTTCTCGAACGAGCTCCAATACCTGAAGCGAGCCGTGGTGGCGGTCAAACCATGGCACACCGACGTGTTCACCCCCGGCGTGCTCAAGGCGACGCCGGAGATCTTCACCTTCCTCGAGAAAAACGTCGTCCAGCAGGCCGCGCGCCTGTTCCCACCGCAGGCCGGAGGCGAGGAGGACGACGTCACCAAGATCCTCGTCCTGCCGGCCCTCCCCACGACCGAACCCTACCGCTCCCAGAGCGTGGAGCTGCTCAAGGAGCGAGGGATCGACGCGATCATCTCATTCCGCTCGATGCTCATCGACCTGATCGAGTCGGTTGAAACCAACCGAAACTACGGCAAGAGCGACACGCTCCAGGTGATCCGCGTGCTGAAGAACTACGACCTGCTGAAGGACACCCAGCTCGACCTGCTTTCCCTGCGCGACACCCGCCGCGCACCGCAGCCGCGCTGACGCCGGGAGCACTCGCACCTTGCACGAGGGCCCGGCGCGCACCTAAGGTCCCGCAGCCATGATTCATCCCACCGCGATCATCGAGGACGGAGCCCAGCTCGGCGTGGACTGCGACATCCAGGCGTACGTCGTCATCAAGCGCCATGTCGTGCTCGGCGATCGAGTCTCCGTCCACGCGTTTTCAGTGATCGGAGGCGATCCCCAGTACCTGCGCTTCGATGCCGCCACGGCGAGCGCCGTGCGGGTCGGGTCCGGCACGGTGATCCGCGAGCATGTGACCATCAATCGATCGATCTACGAGGGCCGCGCGACCGTGGTCGGAGAGAACGGATTTCTCATGGCCGGATGCCACCTCGCGCATGATTGTCAGCTTGGTGCGAACGTCGTGGTTGCCAACCAGGCGCTGCTGGCTGGACACGTTACCGTCGACGACAACTGCTTTGTGGGCGGCAATGCGGCGGTGCACCAATTCGTGCGCGTGGGCGAGGGGACGATGATTGGCGGGACGGCCCGAATCACCCGGGACCTCGCACCGTTCACCCTCGTCGCTGAGCGCGACGAAGTGTCGGGCCTGAACCTGATCGGGCTCAAGCGACGCGGCGTGCCGCGCGAGGCGATCCGCGAGCTCAAGGAGGCGTTTCGCGAGGTGTATTACACTCCGGGCAACATCCGGGAGACGGCGCGGTTTGCGCTCGAGAGCGGACGGTTCACGAGCCGCGAAGCGCAGGCGTTCCTGACTTTTTTCCGCGAGGGCAAGCGCAGCTTCGCGCGGCCCGCCCGCGGCGGCTCGGGCGGCGAGGCTTCGGAGGAGTGAGCCATGCTGGCCTTCACCTGCGGCGATCCGGCGGGCGTCGGGCCCGAAATTATCGGACGCTGGCTTGCGGACCATCCGAACGAGGCGAAGGGCATCGCGGTGATCGGCGCGGAGTCCTGGCTCGAAACCCTGCCGGCTGCGGGTGCGCGCGTCGCGGTGGGTGAAGGCGGCTTTGCGGCGCGGCCGGGCAAGCCGACCGAAGAGGGAGCCCGGATCGCTTGGGCCGCGATGGAGCGTGCCGCCGAGGGCACTCGGCGGGGCGAGTTTGGCGGCGTGGTGACAGGCCCCGTGAGCAAGGAGTGGCTCGCCCGGGTCGGCTACAAGTTTCCGGGGCAGACCGAGTTTTTCGCGGCGCGATGGGGTGGGGAGCCGACGATGGCCTTCTCCGGCGGGAGGCTGCGGGTGGTGCTGCTGTCCTGGCATATTCCGCTGCGCGAAGTGCCGGGCGTGCTGACGCCGGCGAACTTCGTGCGCACGATCGTGGCGGCGGACGAACTCGCGCGCGCCGAGGGAGTGGCCGCACCGCGCATCGGCGTCTGCGGAATCAACCCCCACGCCGGCGAGGCGGGATTGCTCGGACGCGACGAGATTGACGTCATTGAACCCATTCTCGCCCCGCTGCGCGAACGTTTCCCGGGCCTCTCCCGCTGCGAACCGGGCGACACGCTGTTCGGCCGGCAGCTCCGCGGCGAGTTCGACGTGGTGCTTGCGATCTATCACGACCAAGGCCTCGCACCATTGAAGGTGATCGATTTTGACTCGAGCGTGAACATCACGCTCGGGCTTCCGCATGTGCGGACGAGTCCCGATCACGGCACGGCGTTCGGGATCGCAGGGCAGGGGAAGGCGTCCCCCACGAGCTTCTCCAATGCGGTGGCGCTTGCGCGTCGGCTGGTCGCGTTTCGCGCGGCGCGCGGCAGTGGGAAGGTCTGAGCGCGTTCGCTTCGGCGGCCGCTGGCGGACTCAGCGCTGCCGCTTGCGGTCGATCTCGAGGTAGGTCTTGCGCTGCATCAGGCCCTCATAGAGCTCGAGCAGTCGCACGCCCTCGCGGGGTTTGACCATGTCGCGGCGCGTGGCCGCGTCGATCTGCGCCTTCATCCTACGGCAGAGCTCCTCCTGCTGGTACTGCACGCCTTCGATCACGTCGGCGATGCGGCTGCCGCTGAGCGCCTCCTCGATGTAGAAGCCGTTGGGCTCGTCGTCCTCGAGGAAGACGTGGACCTCGTTCACGCGACCGAACAGGTTGTGCAGGTCGCCCATGATGTCCTGGTACGCGCCCGTGAGGAAGATGCCCAGGTAGTAGGGCTTTCCGTTGAGTGGATGGACGTTCAGGTAGTCCTTGGTGTCTTGGAGGTCGATGAAGCTGCTGATCTTGCCGTCGGAGTCGCAAGTGATGTCGACGAGGATGGCATTGACGCTCGGGCGTTCCTTGAGCCGGTGCAGCGGGGCGATGGGGAAGAGTTGCTTGAGGGCCCAGTGGTCGATGAGTGACTGGAACACCGAGAAGTTGCACACGTACTGGTCAGCGAGCAGCCGGTTGAGCTCGTGCAGTTCCTCGGGCTGGTAGCCCTGGTCGTTGCCCTCCTTCACGATTTGCTCGCAGATCTGCCAGAACAACTGCTCGGCGGCGGCCCGGTTCTCGAGGTCGAGATAGCCGAGATTGAAGAGCGAAAGCGCCTCCTCCTTCTTCTGGACGGCGTCGTGGAAACGCTCGAGCCGGCCCAGGCGGGCCTTGTTCTTCAGCATCACCTCGAGGTCGGTCACCACCTTGTGCTTCACCTTTGGCTGGTGCTGCTGGCCGAGCGACTCGCGCTTGTTGATCCGCTCGAACACCTCGACGACGAGCATGGAGTGGACTGCGACGACGGCCCGGCCGCTCTCGCTGACGATGTCGGGCTCCTTGACCCCACTTGCGGTGCAGATCTCGTGAATGTTGTGAACCACGTCGCGGGTGTATTCACCCATCGAATAGTTCATCGAGCTCTCGAAGTTCGTGCGTGAGCCGTCGTAGTCGATGCCGAGGCCGCCACCCACGTCGAGATAGCCCATGGGAAAGCCCATCCTCTCGAGCTGACAGTAGAAACGCGTGGCCTCGATGACGGCATTCTTGATGGTGATGATGCTCGGCACCTGGGACCCGATGTGGAAATGGATCAGGCGCAGGCACTGGCTGAGCTTGGCTGCGCGGAGCTGCTCGCAGGCGAAAAGAATCTCGGCGGTATTCAGGCCGAACTTGGCGTTCTCGCCGGATGAAAGGGCCCACTTGCCGTCGCCGCGGGTCTGGAGTTTCAGGCGGAAGCCGATCATCGGTTTCACGCCGGTCTCCTGCGACAGGCGGATGATGTCCTGGAGCTCGGACAGCTGCTCGACAACGAGCATGATGCGCTTGCCGAGTTTTCGACCCAGCAGGGCGAGTCGGATGTACTCGAGATCCTTATACCCGTTGCAGATGATGAGCCGCTGGTTCCCCTCGTGCATCGCGAGGGCGATCATGAGCTCGGGCTTGGATCCCGCCTCGAGGCCGTAGGCGTAGTCCTTGCCCGCGGCGATCACCTCGTCGACGACCTCGCGCAACTGGTTGACCTTGATCGGAAAGACACCGCGGTACTCGCCCTTGTAGCCTTCCTCGCGAATGGCCTGCTTGAACATCTCGTTCAGCTGGACCACGCGGTGCCGCAGGGTGTCCTGGAAGCGAACGACCATGGGCGCGTGAAGGCCCATGCCGCGGGCCTCGTTGATCACGTCCATCAGTCTCACGGCCCGGCCCTCGAGCCGTGGCCAGACCTGGACAAACCCTTCGGGGTCGACCGAATAATGGCCGGCACCCCAGCGTTTGAACCCGTACAGCTCCTCGGATTGGGCCGCAGACCAAGAGGATGACGATTTTGTTTTCAAGGCGGTGGCTTGAGGGGGACTTATGGCTTGCTTTTCGCGAAATGGAACCAGTTAGATGCGTGTTTCATTTTCCGAATCTTCACAACACGTAATGATGAAAATTGTCACCATGCACACAATCGCGCTCACCATCGCCCAGGCTAAGGGCCCGCAGGCCAGCTCCGGCCTCATGCAGATCCTTTTCTTCGGCCTCATGTTTGCCGCGATGTATTTCCTCCTGATCGCGCCGCAGCGCAAGAAGCAGAAGGCTCACGAGAAGATGCTTTCTTCCCTGGGCGTCGGCGACGAGGTCGTCACCAACGGCGGTATCTATGGCGTGGTGACGAACGTGCGTGACGACCGGTTCACCATTCGCATCGCTGACAACACCAAGGTCGACGTGGCCAAGGGTTTCGTCCAGACGCTCGTCAAGAAGAGCGGCTCCTGAGACCTCACGTGGGGTGAGAGCCTGACTTCGGCAGCCCCCACGACAACCAACCCCACCCCCGTTCCTCCGGCGGCGTGGTCCGACTGCGGACGCGCCGTCCCCTCCCTTTCAACCCAATAGACCCATGCTGAAACGCAACCTCTGGAAGCTCGTGCTGAGCTTGGCCGTCGTCGCTTGGGCGGTGTCCAACCTGGTGCCGTTCCAAGATCAGCCCTTCGTGTCCTACCTCCGGGATCACGTCGAGGCGAAGCCCACCGAATTCAACAGCCTGCTCAATGAGGCGATCGCGATGAAGAAGGCGGGCCAGGTGCCCTCCGAGTTCGTCGGCCTCAAGCAGCTCGGAGATGACCGGCGCATCGACCTCAGCCAGTTCTTCCCGCAGGTGAACCTGGAGTCGTCGCTCAAGAACATCGACAAGCGAAACGACATCCTGCTCAACGAAATGCTCCGCCGTTCGAGGGCCCGGCTCCAGCTCGGTCTCGATCTGAAGGGCGGTGTCTCGTTCACACTGCAGGTCGACTCGAAGGCCCTCAAGGGTGAGGACCAGGCGCAGCAGAAGGAGAAGCTCGCGAAGGCGATCGACATCATCGCCTCGCGCATCAATGCCTTCGGCGTCGCCGAACCGGTCATCCGTCCTATTGGCACAAACCGAATCCAGGTCCAGCTTCCTTCCGTGTCGACCAAGGAGAATCCCGAGGTTGTGGACGCGGTGAAGAAGCCCGCCCGCCTCGATTTCCGCCTGGTCAACCCGTCCCTCGTCCCCGGCCCCGGTGTCGAGACGCCTCCCGGTTACGAGATCATGACCCTCGATCACGAGGACCGCTCGGGTAATACCACCACGGAGCAGCTCTTCGTGAAACGCCTGCCCGAGATGGCCGGCGACGCCATCAGCAAGGCCTTTGTCCGCCAGGACATGTACGGCAAACCCGAGGTCATCCTCATGTTCACGAGCGCCGGTCGCCAGCGCTTCGCCGAGGTTACCCGCGAGATCGCCGCCGAGGGTACCCGCTCCGGCCGCCTGGGCCGGCTCGCGATCGTGCTCGATGGCAAGCTCTACTCGGCGCCGACCGTGAAGGAGGAGATCGACAGCGACTCCGCCGAAATCACCGGCAGCTTCACCGACCGCGAGGCTGAGAGCCTCGCAGACGTGCTCAACAACCCGCTCGACCTTCCCCTCGTCGTGAAGGAAAAGTACGAGGTCGGACCCTCGCTCGCGGCTGATGCGATCTCCAGCGGTATCCGCGCCTCCATTATCGGTGCGGTCGCGGTCTGCGGCTTCATGATCACCTACTACACGGTGGGCGGTCTCGTCGCCGTGTTTTCGCTGTTCGTGAACATCGCGATCATCCTCGGCTTCATGGCCAACTTCGGCGCCACGCTCACGCTGCCCGGCCTGGCCGGTATCGTGCTCACGATCGGAATGGCCGTGGACGCGAACATCCTGATCTACGAGCGCATGCGAGAGGAGCTCAAGTTGGGCAAGTCGATGGTCACCGCCCTCGAGGCGGGCTTCGACAAGGTCTTCTGGACCATTCTCGACGCGCACATCACCCAGCTGTGCATCTGCGCGGTGATGATCTTCTTCGGCACCGGCCCGATCAAGGGCTTCGGCGTGACCCTCGCCATCGGTGTTGGCTCGACGCTCTTCAGCGTGCTGATCACCAGCCGCCTGGTGATGAACTACCTGATCGAAGGTGGCATCGTGAAGAAGTTCCCGATGCTCCACTTCTTCAGCAACGTGAAGCTCGACTTCGTGAAGATCGGGCGCCCCGCGTTCATCATCTCGTGGACCATCGTGCTGATCGGCGTGGTTTCGCTGTTTGTCCGGTCGAACCGCATGTTCGGCATCGACTTCACGGGTGGCGACCAGGTCACGCTCGCGTACACGCAGCACGTCGGCATCGCGGAAATCCGCAAGGTGGCGGACGCCGCCGGTGTGCCGGACATCGCGCCCACTTACCAGCAGGACCTCGCGACGGGCAAGGAGACCCTCACGATCGAGATGACCTACGGAAAGGCCCCCGTGCTCCTCAACGCGCTGCAGAAGGCCTTCCCGAACGCTCATTTCGATCAGACCGGCGTCAATACCCTCGGACCCAGCATCGGAAAGGAGATCGGGACCAACGCGATCATCTCGCTCGGACTCTCCCTGCTCGCGATTCTGCTCTACATCGCATTCCGCTTTGAGTTCGGCTTTGCGATCGGAGCAGTGGTGGCAACCGTCCACGACGTGCTCATGACCCTGGGCATGTTCGTGCTCTCGGGACGCCAGTTCAACGCACCGATGGTGGCATCCATCCTCGCCATCATCGGCTATTCGGTGAACGACACGGTTGTCGTGTTCGACCGAATCCGCGAAGAGTTGCGACTCAATCCGGACGGCAAGCTGCGCGACGTGGTGAATCTCGCCATCCAGCGCGTGTTCTCCCGTTCGTTGATGACCAGCGTCACGACCTTCCTGGCGGCCCTCTCGCTGTACATCTTCGGCGGAGGCGTCCTTCAGGACCTCGCGTTCACCTTCCTGATCGGCATCATCACGGGCACGTTCTCGTCGATCTGCATCGCCGCCCAGATCTTCTACTGGTGGCACAAGGGTGATCGCAAACGCGTCGAGGCTCACGCCGACACGGCCCCCACCTACGAGTGGCAGGGCACGAGCAAAGCCTCGCATTGATCACGTTTCGTCCGGCCCGGACCTCATCGCACAGAGCCTGCCGCCCGGCATCGACTTCCGCCCGGGATTCCTCGGAATCCCGGGCCCTCTCGAGCCGCCGGCCGACCCACGCGCCGGGCCGAACGAGTCCGTCGTTCCGCTAAATGCGCTGGTTGTACCATCCGCTCCCGAGCGACGAGGTCGAGACGCTCAGCCGACGGGCGGGCATCAGCCCCGTCCTTGCGGAGCTCTTGCTGCGTCGCGAGATTTCGGCGCTGACCGATGCGGAAAAGTTCCTGCATCCCGGACTCAGCGAGCTCGCCGATCCGTTTCGCCTCACGAACCTCGAGGCTGCGGCCGCCCGCCTGCGCCAGGCCATCGCCGACCGCGATGAGATCGTCGTGCTGGGCGATTACGACGTCGATGGAGTGACGAGCACTGCGCTGCTCGTGAGCATCCTGAGGCGCTTCGGACTCAATCCGCGTTTTGTCGTCCCGCGCCGCTCCGAGGACGGCTATGGACTGTCGCGCAGCGCGATCGATCGTGCGCTTGAGGCGGGACGTCCGCGGCTGTTCATTGCCCTCGACTGCGGCACCAACTCCCATGAGGAGGTTGCCTACCTGCGATCGCTTGGCGCCGACGTGATCATCGTGGACCACCACCGCTCGAAGGAGGGTGGGGTGGACAATGGCACTCTCCTGATCAATCCCCACGTTCATCCCTCGCCGGAAGATGATCCGTGGCGCAACCTGTGCACGGTCGGGCTCGTGTTCAAGTGGATGCACGGCCTGTTGAAGCTCCTTCGCGCGGAGAACCATCCGGTGGCCTACCGGATCAAGCTGCGAGATTACCTCGACCTCGTGGCGATGGGCACGGTCGCGGACCTCGTGCCGCTGCGCGGCGAAAATCGCATCCTCGCCCGCCACGGCCTGCGGATCCTGCAGCAGAGCACGCGTCCCGGCCTCCGGGCGCTGATGCGCGTATCGGGCGTGAAGGAAAGCCACGAGCTGATGCCCGTGGACATCTCGTTCCGCCTGGGGCCGCGCATCAACGCCAGCGGGCGGCTCGCGGACGCCGCTGTATCCGTGGAATTGATGCTGAGCGACAATCTCACCTTCTGCGAGGAGACCGCCCGGCAGCTCGATGCATTCAACCGCGAGCGCCAGGAGATCGAGCGCCAGATCACCGAGGAGGCCGAGCACCTGATCGAGTCGCGGCATATGGAGGATTCGGGCGTGGTGCTCTACGGCGACACCTGGCATCCGGGCGTCGTGGGCATCGTCGCCGGGCGCGTCGCTCGCAAGTACAATCGTCCCTGTATCGTGCTGGGCAACGAGGGTGAGCTCGCGAAGGGATCGGGCCGGAGCATCGACGGGCTCAACCTCGTCGAGATCCTGGGAACCTGCTGCGAGAATCTCACGAGCTGGGGCGGGCATCCGATGGCTGTCGGCGTGGCCATCCCGCGGGAGCATGTGGAATCCTTCCGGGTCCGGTTTTCCAAGGCCGTGGCGGACGCCACGGGCGGTGGGATCGCCGAACGTGAGATCACGATCTCCGCGTGGCTGCTCCCCGAGCAGATCCGCGAGCGCCAGATGGAGGAGCTCGACGCGCTGCATCCCTTTGGCCAGGGAAACCCTGAACCCGTCTTCGGCATCCGCGGCGTCGTCTTCCGGCAGGCACCCGAGGTGTTCAAGCAGGCGCATTTTCGGTTCCATTTCGAGGATGCGCGCGGCCGGCGACTGCACGGTGTGGCGTGGAAATTCGCGCATCGAGTGCCCCCGGTGGGGCGCCCCGTGGACCTCGCGGTGGAGCTTACCTGGAACTATTTCAACGACCGGAAACTGCTCCAGCTCGAGCTCGTCGACTGGCGGCCCGCCGAGGATCCTGGCGAGGCGCGGCGTTGAAATCCCGCGCCCTGCGCGGCAGCGTCCGTGCATGGCCCTGAATCCGAACCATCGAAAGCTCCGGAGGACGTACCTCGCCGTCTGGTGGGTGTGCGTCGTGCTCCGGCTTCAGGCCGGTCCAGCGGAGACGGTGCCGGCCGGTGAGCTGCAGGCGTCGCCATCGGACCAGCGGGTCGAACAGGTCGTGGAGGCCGCGCGCAGCGACGGCTGGGCGGCGGCGGCCCCCGGACTCCGGACAGCCGCCTTCGAGGCGTATGCGACGGGCAACCTGGAGTCGGCCAGGGCGTGGCTTAATCTCGCACGCTGGGCGGCACTGCTCGGCGAGCCGGAGACGAGTGCGGTGGAAACGTGGATACACGGCATCGAGTCTGCCGGACTCGCGCATCCCAATCTGCCGCGGAGCTACGAGATCAGGCGCGGAGTGGCCCTGTCGGCGCGCCTGTCCCCGGCCGCCCAGGCCGGACTCGCAGGCGATCCGGCGTTTCTCGATGCCTTCTTCGCCCAACTGAGTCCCTTCGATTATCCGCCCGGGGTGTTGACGATCCTCGGGCGACTTCACGACGGTGATCCGGATGATTTCCGGGCCTACCGGAACCTGGCGATTGCGATCGCGGTCGTGCACGACACGGCTCCGCCGCCGTGGTGGCCGCACGGCCAGGTGAGTCCGGCGGCGCTTCCGCGCAAGTGGCCCGACGCCCTGGCCACATTCCGGTTCTTCGTGGCCCAGGACCGAGCGGGCCGCTGCTACCAGCCCCTGAAGCGCCTGGGCGCGGACGAATTGAAGTTCGTCGTGGATGCGGCGGCTCCCTTTGACGAGCTGACCTGGGCGCAGAAGGTCGTGGACGAGCCGTTGGCACACCTCGACAAGGTGTATTCGATGGTTCCCTACCGCGTCGAACGCCTGCAGACCGGACGCGCGGTCTGGCCCGGGGACCACTACTCGCTTCCCCTGATCCTCGGCCGCGGGGGAATCTGCGTGGATCAGGCGTACTTCGCCTGCGAGGTTGGGAAGGCCAGGGGCGTGCCGACCCTCCTGTTCATGGGCGCCGGGATGGACGGCCGGCATGCCTGGTTCGGGTATCTGGACGGAGACGGACGCTGGAGGCTGGACGCTGGTCGGTACGCGGAGCAGCGCCTCGTAACTGGCCGGGCGATAGACCCCCAGACCTGGGGGTGGATGACCGATCACGAAATCCGTTTCCTCAGCGAACGGTTCCAGCGACTAGCCTCGACACGCCGGTCGCGGATCCAGTCCGATTTCGCGCGCGCCTTTCTCGACTCCGGGGACGACAGGCGGGCGGTCGACGCTGCCGAGGACGCGCTGCGCTCGGAGGATCGGAACCTCGCGGCCTGGCAGGTGCTGCTCGACGCCTCGCGGCGCCGGGGCGATCCTCCCGCGGCGACGGAGGTCATCCTGGGACGGGCCTGTCATGCATTCCGCCGTTACCCGGATCTGGAATCGCGTTTCAACGACCTGCTCGTGGCGAGCCTGCGCGCGCGGGGCGAAACCAGCCGCGCTGACCATATGCAGGCCGAGTTCATCCGCGCTTACGGCGGGCGGCGCGCCGACCTCGCTATTCGCGAGGCCGCCCTTAAACTCGCCTCCCACTTCGACCGGCGGGATCTCGTGTCTCAGATTGGAGACTACAATCGGGTCGTCGACCGGTACGGGCCCGACGGCGGCGCGGTGCTGTTCGACCAGGTTGTCCGCGTATTCGTGGAACACCTCGTATTGAAGGGCCGTATTCCCGAGGCACGCAGGGCGCTCGAACGGGCACGGGCCGTCATGCATGTCGTCCCGGAGACGCCGCTTGCCATGGATTTCGACGCTCTTGAGCGGCGGGTTCGGGCGACCCCGTGACCGCGCGTCACGGCCCGAGCATTACGGTACAACGGGGTGCGCATTGACCCCCGCCGCATCGGGTTTTCAACCTTAACACTCCCAACCGAGCCCTCTCCCCAGGAGGGCGAAACTCCCCAACCCAGCCTTATTCTATGCTTCCGTTCCGCCGCTTTCTTTTTCTGATTGGTGTCAGCATGAGCATCGCATCCTCCCAAGCCGCCGCTGCTTCCGCAGGAGGCAGCATCACCTCACAACCCTGGGGCACGACGCAGAATGGCACCCCGATTTCGCTCTTCACGTTGCGAAATGCCAATGGCGTCGAGGTCCAGATCTCTAATTTTGGAGGCGTGGTCACCCATTTCATCGTGCCTGATCGCAACGGCAAGATGGGCGATGTCGTGCTCGGGTTCGACTCAGTCGGGCCCTACGAGACGTCGACCACCTACATCGGCGCGCTGATCGGCCGGTATGGCAACCGCATCGCGAAGGGTCAGTTCACCCTCGAGGGCAAGACCTACACGCTTGCCATCAACAATCCGCCGAACACGCTCCATGGCGGCGTCGTTGGTTTCAACAAGGTCGTCTGGACCCCCACGATGATCGCCGGCGACCAGCCCGCGCTTGAGCTCACCTATCTCAGTCACGACGGTGAGGAGGGCTATCCCGGCAACCTTAACGTCAAGGTCGTCTATACGCTGACCAGCGACAACGCCCTGCGCGTCGATTACACCGCGACGACGGACATGCCGACGGTCCTCAACCTGACGCAGCACTCTTACTTCAATCTCGCCGGCAAGGGCACGATTCTCGACGACATTGTGTATCTGAATGCCGACAAATTCACCCCAATCGACGCGGCTCTGATCCCGACCGGCGTCCTGGAGCCCGTGAAAGGCACCCCGATGGACTTCACCCATCCGACTGCCATCGGCGCTCGGATCAACGAGGACAACCAACAGCTCAAGTATGCCGGCGGCTATGATTTCAACTGGGTGCTGAATAAGAAGCACCCCGGCGAGCTCAGTCTGGCCGCCCGTGTCGAGGATCCCACAAATGGCCGTGTGCTTGAGGTTTATACCACGCAGCCCGGACTCCAGTTCTACACCGGCAACTTCCTGGATGGCACGCTGACCGGCAAGTACGGAGTGGTGTACAAGTACCGCATGGGCTTCTGCATGGAGCCCCAGCACTTCCCGGATTCGCCGAATCAGCCCCAGTTCCCCTCGACCGAGCTGAAGCCCGGCCAGACTTACCACCAGACGATCATGTTTCGTATGTCTGTGGCGAAGTAAGCGCCGGCTGAAAGAGTCCGATTTCGACCAAAGCGCCGCCTAAAACGCGGCGCTTTTTTATCTTAAGCGGGAAAACCTAGGTATTTATACCTAGAAACGCCTAGGGAGATTGACTATTGACCCTCTGAAAGGGGCTTGCAGATTAGAGCTGGCTTCAGCTTCTCCATGGATCGATTCCACAGATCCAAGTATCGACGCAATACCCCGTGGCTGCCACTCTTGGCGTTACTGGGTCTTTTTGCTGGCCGCGTGGTGGGTCAAACGGTCACAGACAGCTTCCGCGACTCAAACGCGTCAGGCTGGACCTTGGGGGCGGACAGCGGGACGTATAGCCCACAGCTGACGGCAGCGAGTGGTATCGACACGGCGGGTAATGGATGGCTGCGACTTACGCAGAATCAGAATGCGGAGGCCACTTACGCCGCCTACAATCAGTCGTTCAACGCGGTTGGTGCGACGGTGTATGCCAAGTTCACCTATTCGTCCTGGGGAGGGTCAGGGGCGGACGGCCTAACGTTCTTCTTGTACGACCCGACGGTGATGGGGTCGACGTTCACGCCTGGTGCCTATGGCGGCAGCTTGGGTTATGCGCAAAAGAATGCGAATCTGGGAGCGGACACAACTCACGGCGGCTTGGCGGGTGGTTATCTTGCGATCGGTCTCGACGAATATGGCAACTTTGCCAACCCGACCGAAGGCCGCGTCGGCGGCCCCGGCTTCACCCCGCAGGCGATCGGCGTTCGTGGTCCCTACGATCCCAACAGCTACCAGACGATCAACGGCGTCTCCGGATATTTTGGCGGTTATTCGTATTTGGGCGGCACCAACTCGCTGACGCCTGGCCTCTCGATTGCCAACGCGACGACCCGACCGGATCAGACCGGGGCGGATTTCCGCCAAGTCATCATCTCGCTGACTCCGCAGAACCTGCTTTCCGTCTACCTGCAACAGGGGGCCACCAGCGCTCCGACCCTGGTCCTGTCGCTCGACCTGTCCAGCTACACGCGTCCCAACCAGCTTGCGTTCGGATTTAGCGCCGGCACGGGCGGTTTGAACGATTATCACGAGATTCGCGACCTCACCATTTCCACCTCGATCGCCAATTACTGGACCGGTGGCGCGGTCGCGTCGGGTGACCACTCTTGGGGAACGGCGTCGAACTGGAATTCGCTCCCGCCGACCTACGCGGACATTCGCCTCGACAACACGGCGGCGAATGCGAATCCGTCGATCTCCGCGACCTCCATCCAAACGGTGGACCTCGGAAGTGATTCGCCCACGATTCGTTCGCTGACCATCGATTCCCCCTACAGCTACACGGTAAATAGCTCCGCGGGCGGGCAGCTTCAGTTTAATTCCAACGGCACTGGCACCTCCCAACTGCTGGTCTCCAACGTCAACGGCAATGCGACCTCCCACACGATCAATGCGGGGATCACCACGGCGAACGCCCTCGAAATCCAAAACGGCTCGACGGGGACCCTAAACCTGAACGGCAACCTGGCCACCAATGGAAACGCGGTGACCGTCGACGGCGCCGGTGCGACCTCGATTGCGGGCGTGATTTCGGGCGCCGGTTCGCTGACCAAGAGCGACACTGGCACGTTATCGCTGGGTGCCAGCAATACTTATTCGGGCGGCACGACGATCAATGGCGGCACGGTGTCCGTCGGCAGCAACAGCGCCCTCGGCACCGGGGCGGTCACCCTCAACGGCGGCACGCTCAGCTCCACGGCGAACAACACGGTTGGAAATATTCTGACGCTCCAGGGCGACACGACCGTTTCAAACATCACCACGAGCGGCACGCTGACTCTGACGGGCGGCGACCACACGTTGAACATGATCAACGCGACGCAGTCGGGCACGGTGAATTTGTCCGACAGCAGCGCGACGGGCCGCACGCTCACGGTGAACGTCGATTCCGGCAACACCGCAACGATCTCGGGCGTGATCCAGAACAGCGCGAGTGCGGGCGCGGCGGGCAATCTGAACATGACGGGGCAGGGCACCCTGATTCTCTCCGGCGCCAACACCTACACCGGCACGACGACCGTCAACGCCGGTACGGTCCAGCTGAACAACAACGACGTTCTCAGCCAGTCGAGTTCGCTCAATCTCGCCGGCGGCACACTGAATCTGAATGGAAATTCCCAGAAGGTGGGCAATCTCTCCTTCAACAACGGCACGCTCGATTTCGGCACCACAGGCACGGCGAACAGCTTCGTATTCGGAACCATTGCCAGCCAGTCGGGCACGCTCGTCATCAACAATTACGAGAGCGGGACGGACACGCTGGCCAGCACGGTCAAGGGCCAGACCGTCAGCAGCATCTACATTTCTGGCTACGGCAATGCGACCGAGTCTGGTACGAGCACCAGCCTTGGGTCCTACGGCACTGGATACCTGCTCACGCCGACGGTGCAAAACACCTACACGTGGATCAGCAATACGAGCAACTCGTGGTATTCTAGCAGCGACTGGAGCCCGGCCGGACGTCCCAACAGCTCCACGGCAGTTGCGGTCTTTGATGGCTCGAATGGCACCCAGGGACAGTACACGACGCCGGACCTGGGCGGTAATCGAACTGTGAATGGCCTGCGTTTTGCGACGAATGCGATCTCGTATCAGATCAATGGTTCGGGGCGCACCTTGACGATGTCCAGCGGCTCTTCAGGCGTGGCCGCCTACATCCAGCAGCAATCGAGCAACACGCAGACGCTGAATTTCTCCACGCTGCAGCTCAGCCGCAACACGGTCTTCGACGTCACCGGATCGGGCAATTTGGTGGTGAACGCCAATGTCACCGGCTCCACCAATTTCATCAAGGACGGCACGGGCGCGGGCCGCGTGATCCTCAACAATGCCAATTCCTCGTTCAGCGGCGGCGTGTATGTGAACAACGGCATCCTCCAGCTCGCGGTGGCGAATCCGTTCGGTAGCCTGAATTCGAACGGATTCACGGTCAGTTCCGGTGCGACGCTCGAGCTCACCAACAATGCCGCCGTCAGCGACAACATCACGGTCGCCGGCACTGGATACGGCGGAATTGGCGGCATCCACGTGACTTCGGGAAGCAGCACGCTCACGGGCAATGTGACGGTCTCGGGTTCGCCGACGACGTTCAATGTCGACTCCGGTGCGAATCTCTCGGTGTCAGGCCCGGTTTCAATCTCGAGCAATTCGCTCTCGTTCACAGGTGCAGGTAATACGACCGTGTCGGGCAATATTTCGGGCACGGGTAGCGTCACGGCGGCGGGCACTGGCACGGTTACCCTGTCCGGCAGCAACAGCTACACCGGCGGCGCGATCGCTTCGTCGGGCACTCTCGCGATCACCGGTGCCGGCGCGCTCGGCTCCGGAGTCACCAGTGTGCAGAGCGGCGCAACGCTCTCCCTGACGACCGGTGGCATGAGCATCAACAACACGATCTCGCTGGCCGGTACGGGTGTGTCAGGCAACGGCGCCATCGAGAACATGGCGGGAAACTCCAATACGATCACCGGTGCGATCAATCTTTTCGCGAATTCGCGACTGCAGACCGATTCGGGGGCAACCACCAATATCAACGGTGGAGTCACCTTTGGATACAATACCCTGACGGTTGGCGGCGTCGGCACGACCAACTTTGGCGGCGGCCTGGTGAGCACGACCGGAAGTCAGATTTCGAAGGTCGACTCTGGTACGCTGGCCTTCAATCAGAGCTTCAATTTCAGCGGAACGATCACGTTGAACGGCGGCGTCCTCGACCTCACTCACGCCGCGGGATCGTCGATCACTTCGCTCGTGATCAACGGCGGCACGGTGCTTCTCAGCGGAGGCACCTACAACATCACCAATCTGACGATCAACGGCACCTCCACGATCGACTTCGGAAACGGTACCGCGGTGACCCTCAACGCCACGAACCTCACCCTGGGCGCCTCCCTTGGCCAGAACGGCCTTTCGATCACGAACTGGGTGGACGCCGTCGACACGTTCTACGCGAACTCGGTCAACGGTCAGGGCGCCACCACGATCACACGCGGCACTTCGCCCCTCAACGACGTCGGCTGGGACAACAATCCCACTTGGAATGGTTCGACTACGGCATGGATGTCGTGGGATGGGAACAACAAGTTCCTGACCCCCGTGCCCGAGCCGGCCACCTACGGAGCAATCTTTGCCGGCTTGTCGCTGCTCGGCTGGTGGTTCTTCAGGCGCCGCCAGGCGGCCTGAAAAGAAAAGCCCGGCAATTGGGAGTGCCGGGCTGGACAGAGTGGAGTGGCGCTTCAGGCCTTGCCGCCGAAGCTCACGTAGTCGTCGAGCTCGAGCCGGTCGAAGGTCGTGCGAATGTCGTCGCGTCCCGGGGCGAGCGTTTTAATTGCCTCAGCGAAGGACTGATGTCGGTCGGCGTCGCCGGGGGCGAGGGTCTCAAGCCAGTGCGACCAGGCCTCGATTTCCCACGGCGTGCGGGCGGGTTTCATCTGGGACAGAAACCACGCGAGCATCTCGGTGTCGCTTTTGCCGAGTTTCACCTGGGCGAGGAGGGCATCGGGATCGACGCCGCTGTATTGAAACAGACGTTTGTCGAGCGGGCAGGGATAGATGTATTCGCCCAGCTTCCCGTTTGCCGCGGCACGGGCCTTGTCGAGCAGGCGCGGAAGGTGGACGAAGCCGCCGAGGCGTGCACGCGGGCTGCGCGGGGGATGCAGGGAAAGATCGGGAGACGTGTAGGAGATCATAACCCTTCTACGATGAGTCGTTCCGGCTGTCGCGCAAGCGGTGGCGCGCGACGGTGCTCCCAAATATGGATTTCACGACTGGTGGCGTATTCCCACTGGCGGTGCGCCTGGCGTTCGGCAGGCTTGCGGCCGGGGAACGAATCGAAAAGGATGATGCCATGTCCCGACCGACATCAGCCCTGCTCGTGGACGACGAACCCCATGTGCGCGTCTATCTCAGGATGCTTCTCAAGCAATTGGGCGTGGAGCGGATCATCGAGGCCGGCGACGGCGTCGAGGCGCTGGCCTTGTTCAAAGCGGAGCATCCCGAGGTGGTGTTGCTCGACGTGGTGATGCCCGGTGCGACAGGGCCCTCGGTGCTCGAGGATCTTCGGCGGATCGATCCCGCGGCCAATGTGATTGTCGTCACGTCCCAGAACGCCCTGAAGACCGTGGAGGACATGCATGGGCGCGGAGCCGTCGCCTACGTGCTAAAACACACCCCAAGGGACCAGATGGTGAAGATGCTCGAGGAAGCGCTCGATGCGATCGGCTCGGGCGAAAGCGCCCGGTGAGGCCGTCGCCTCAGGCTCGGAGCCAGCGCGTGAAGGCGTCCTGGTCCGGGAGGGTCACGGTCGACCGGTACTCGGGTGCGAGCAGGGCGGCATAGTCGGGCTCGGCGAATCGCCGGCAGTGAAGGAGAATCTTTGCATGCTGGCCTGGAGCACGCACGAGACGCCCGAGCGCCTGGTTGACCTTCTGCATGCCTGGAGCCTGGTAAACACGGCGAAACGCGGTGTCGCGCCCGAGCGAAGCGAGTTCCGCCATTTTCGCGTGCTGAACGGGATTCACCTCCGGTAGTGCCGGTCCCACGACAACCGCACGCGTGACCCGCCCGCCGAGAACATCGATGCCCTCGGCGAAACTCGAGCCCAGGACGAGAAACAGGGCGTCCGCTTCGGTCAGCGCCTGTTCGATCCAGGCCGCCTGGGCGGAGAGCTCCGATTGACGCGGCTGCAGGGCCACGTTGATTCCGGCGCCGGCGGATTTCAGGACGCCGAGAATGGAGTCGGCATAGGCGTAGCTCGGGAAGAACACGGCAAGAGCGCCTGAGCGCGGCGCGGCCGCCTGCCAGTCCACGAGGGAGCGGGCGGTCGTTTCGAGATGCCGTTCGCGGTGCTGGAAACTGGTATCAACACGCAGGTCGACCGCGACCTGATAGGCGCCCTCGCGCCAGGGGGCCGGCGCACGCACGAGCGTGGCGGTGGAGGCCTCACGAGCCTCCTCAACCCGGAGCAGTTCGGCGCCGCTGGTGATTCGCCCGTAGAGCTTTCGCGTGGCACGTTTCGTCAGCGAACCCAGCCGGTCGCCCACGGCGGGCGGAGGGGCCGACTGGGCGGCGATCGGCTCCGCGTGTTGCTCGAAGGTGTCGAGCCCGAGCGCCGTTCCGAACTCCGCAGGGGACCCCACGGTGGCGCTGGCAAGGATGACCGCCCCAAACTCCCGGAGCGTGGATCCGATCGCGGCCGCCGCGTCGAGGCAGGTCACGGCCAGTTGCCCCTCGGAGGGCGACCACCAGAGTCGGGGCAGGCGGGATTCGGTTGTGAGCGAATCGGCGAACGCCGCGAGCCTGCCCAATTCGTCGGCCAGGTCGGTGCCCAGTTGCTCGTAGTCGATGGGCGTGATCGGGATCAGACGCGCGGCCTCCGAGGCGAAGTGACGCGCATCCTCCTCGTCCGCGAGTCGCAGTCCGTGGCTGTGGGGCAGGTGCCGGACGAAGTGAGCCCACTGCCCGAGGGAACGTGCCAGCGCCTGTGCTGTGCGTTGGAACTGAAGCGCACCGGCGAGCGCCTCCTGCGCACGGCCGTCAAAGCGGTATGAATACGCGTCCGCGGCGCGCGACGGCAGGTTGTGCGCCTCGTCGACGACCAACAGGGTTCGTGCCGGGTCGAAGCCTGGCTGCTCGAAGAAGAGCGGGCGCACGGCGGGCGAGAACACGTAGTTGAAATCGCCGATCCAGATGTCCGCACAGGGAAGGGCTGCCCGGGTGATTTCATAGGGGCAGACTCGGCCTTCGGCGCCCACCGCGCGGATCGCTCCAAGATCGCGCGGGAGGGAGGGATCGAGGATCAGTCGCACAGCCCCGCTCTTTTCCCAGCGACGCACGCCGTCGCGAAGGTAGGTGCAGGCGTCGCGCTGGCAGACGAAGCGGTCGTTGATGCAGTGCTCGGACTTCGGCCGTACGACCCAGATGGAGGGAGGAGGCGCGGCCGCGTCCGGTTCGTCCGTGGATGGGGCGGTCATGGTCCTGAGCGTCGACACCACCTGGAGTTGTCCGGTCGACTTGCTCGTCAGGTACACGAGCCGCTCGAGCGTGCCCTCCCGCAGCCGGCGCAGGGCGGCCTCGAGTAGGATGCCTGTCTTGCCGAAGCCGGTCGGGGCCTCGAACAACACGGGGGCGGGGCGCGTGGACAGGGCACGGTCGAGATCACCGAGCGCGGCGTCCTGTCCCTGCCGATACGTCGAGAAAGCCGGCCGTATTCGCAGGCCGCGGAGCCGCTCGCGCGCGGAGGCGCGCTGGGCGAGGAAGGTCGCGATGCGTTCGAGTTGCGCCCGGAACGCGGCGTCGTCCGACATCTGCAGCGCCACGCGCTGCGACAGGCCACTGTCTGCCTCGACAAACAGCAGCTCTCCGTTGAGCGGGGTCTCTGGGCTGGCGATGCGAAGGAGGGCGACGTAACACGCCAGCTGGAGGAAGTAGGCGGGGAACTCGGCACGCAGCTCGGATTCGTCGGCGGGGAGCGTTCGCAGCACCGTCTTGATCTCCCGGACTGTCGCGCGACCCTCGGCATGCCGGCGCTGGTCGATGCGCCCGTTGAGATTGAAAGTCCAGCCGCGGTGGAATATCGCGCCGGACACCTGCACCTCGAATTCGGCGCCGGGGTCCTCCTGCGCCGCCCGGGCGCGCAGCTCCCGGTGCCAGTGTGTGCCCAGCTGGGCGCGCCACAATCCGGACGATCCTTCGCCGCGCTCACGGGGCCCCAGGGTGAACTCCGAAAACTCGCCTGCGCTCAGGTGCAGGCTGCGTTTATCGAGGTCGAAGTGCATGGGCGGATCGGGATGGCAGGCAAAGGGCGGGAGGAGGGGGAATCGAGACGAAAAACCTGGCCGGAAAGCGGTCTTTGGACGTTGAAACCGGGCGCGGATGGGCAATTTTCAACGATGCCCACGATGACCAAGAACGACATTGCCAACGTGTTCGAGCGGATCGGCACGCTCCTGGATCTCAAGGGTGAGAATCCCTTCAAGGTGCGTGCGTACCAGTCGGCCGCGCGCTTGCTGGAAACGATGTCCGAGGAGGAGTTCGGGGCGCACGCGACCGCGGCGGACTGGGGTGCGGTGAAAGGCGTGGGCGACGCGCTGGCGTCGAAGATCGAGCAGCTGCTGGCGACGGGGAAACTGGAGTTTTTCGAGAAGCTGCGCGCGTCGGTACCCGCCGGTCTGGTGGAGATGCTCGAGATTCCGGGCCTCGGACCCAAGAAGGTGCGGGCGCTCAACGAACGACTGGGGATCACCGACATCGACGGGCTCCGCAAGGCCTGCCAGGATGGCCGCATCGAGTCTCTCGAGGGGTTCGGGGCGAAGACGCAGGAGAAGATCCTGGCCGGCATCGATCGGCGTGAAGCGTATGCGAAACGGCATCTGTGGTGGGATGCCGCGCTCGTGGCCGAGCGGATCGCGGCAGGCCTGCGGAACCAACCGGGGGTGAAACGCGCCGAGCCGGCCGGCAGCCTTCGACGTGGACTCGAGACGGTCGGCGACCTCGATTTCATCGTCGCGGCGGCCAACCCGGAGCCGGTCATGGACTGGTTCTCCACGCTGCCGGAGGTGGCGGAAGTGACCGGACGGGGCGGAACGAAGTGCAGCGTGCGATTCGATTCGGGCCTGCAGGCGGACCTGCGCATCGTCCCGGAGGAAGGGTTCGCTTTCGCACTTCATCATTTCACCGGTTCGAAACAGCACAACATCCTGATGCGCCAGCGGGCGCTGGAGCGGGGGTGGAGCCTCAGCGAGTGGGGGCTCAGTCCGGCCGCGTCCGACTCGTCCGGCGCGCCGGTGCCGCGCGTCGACTCGGAGGCCGACCTGTTCGCCGCCCTGGGCCTCGCGCCGATTCCGCCGGAACTCAGGGAGGGCATGGATGAACTCGAGGCGGCGCAGCGCGGGCCGCTTCCCAGACTCGTGGAGCTGGCGGACCTGCGCGGGGCGTTTCACAACCACACGACGGAGTCGGATGGCTCCGCCTCGCTCGCCGAGATGGCCGAGGAGGCAGGACGGCTGGGCTGGGAGTACCTCGGCATCGCCGATCACTCGAAGGCAAGTTTCCAGGCGCACGGACTCGATGCGGCGCGCCTCGCCCGGCAAGTGTCGGCCATCCGGTCCTGGAACGCTCGTTCAGGCAGGCACGTTCACCTGTTTGCGGGGACGGAATGCGACATCCTGCCCGACGGTTCGCTCGATTTCGACGACGAGGTGCTCGCGACGCTCGATTACGTGGTCGCCTCGGTGCACAGCGGCTTCACTCAGGACGAGGACACCATGACCCGCCGCATCGTGCGCGCCCTGGAAAATCCCTGGGTGACCATGCTGGGCCACGCCACCGGCCGCCTGCTGCTCAGGCGCGAACCGTATGCGGTCAACCTGGTGAGGGTCGTCGACGCGGCGATCGCGAACGGCGTGATCATCGAGCTGAACGCCGACCCGCATCGCCTGGATCTTGATTGGCGCCACTGGCACCGCGCGGCGGAGCGGGGTCTGTTGTGCTCGATCAATCCGGATGCGCACTCAACCGCGGGACTGAGCCACGTGCGGACGGGAGTGCGCGCCGCCCGCAAGGGCTGGCTGACACCGGCGCACGTCCTGAACACCCGCCCGCTCGCGGAGGTGGAAGCCCATTTCGCCGCCCGGCGCGCCCGCGCTGGGAAGGCCGCCGCGCGGCTTTGACAGGGCGTCCCGCTTCGCTCTAGCTGGCGGTTTCATCCGTTCATCATGTCCCAAGTACGCGTTCGCTTCGCTCCGAGTCCGACCGGCTTCTTCCACATTGGAAGCGCCCGCACCGCCCTGTTCAACTGGCTCTATGCCCGGCACACGGGTGGCGTGTTCGTGCTTCGCATTGAGGACACCGACCAGGCGCGAAACAGCGAGGAGTTCCTGAACGTGATCTACGACAGCCTGACCTGGCTGGGGATGACCTGGGACGAGGGCCCAAAGGTCGGCGGCAATTACGGGCCGTACCGCCAGAGCGAACGCGCGGCCGTCTACGCCGAATATCTCGAGAAGCTCAAGGCGACCGGCCGGACCTACGAGAAGGACGGCGCGCTGTTTTTCCGGATCTCGGGCGAGCCCCAGGTCATCGACGATGCGATCCGCGGACGGGTCGAGCGCGTCGAGGAAAAGGACTTTGTCATCGTGAGGTCCGACGGGTCGCCCGTTTTCCATTTCGTCAACGTCGTCGACGACATCACCATGGCAATCACGCACGTGATCCGCGGCGAGGACCACCTCTCGAACACGAGCAAGCACACCGAGCTGTTCAAGGCGCTCGGTGCTCCGCTGCCGGTCTATGCCCACATTCCGCTGATCCTGAAACAGAACGGGCCCGGCAAGATGTCGAAGCGCGACCAGGGCGCGCTGATCGAGGAGTATCAGCGGCGCTCCTACATTCCCGAGGCGCTGGTGAATTTCCTTTCGCTGCTCGGGTGGAATCCGAAGGACGACACCGAGAAGATGCCGATCGCGGAGATCATCCGGCGCTTCGACCTGCCCGGGATCAACCAGAGCAACGCGCGCTTCGACGAGAAGAAGCTCGCGCATATGAACATGGCGTACCTGCTCGAGATGCCGGCCGACCGGTTCCAGAGACTGGCGCGGGAGCATTTCCGGCGGCACCAGGTCGCGGCCGCCGAGTGGCCCGACGCGGCCTATTTCGCCGAGGTCATGACCCTCGCGCAGCCGAAGATCAAAGCCTTCGAGGAGCTGCCGGACTACACCGCCTACTTCTTTTCCGAGGACTACGCGATCGATCCGAAGGTGCGCGAGAAGGTCCTGGCGAAGGGTGAACCGGCGGCGCGCCTGCGGGAGCTGATCGACGCGCTCCGGAACGCCGATTTCTCGACCGATTCCGCTGTGGAGGAGACCATCAAGCAGGTGGCCACCGCCGGCGGGCGCGGATTCGGAGACTATCAGGCGGTCGCTCGACTTGCGGTGTCGGGGACCAATGTGGGCCCGAGCATCACCGGCATGTTCCGCGTGCTCGGCCGGGAGCGGGTGCTTGCCCGCCTCGATCGGTTCCTCGCGACGCTGTGAGTCGGCGCGTCCAGTGCAAACGCACCGCTTGTGCGCTTGCACCCGGGGGCTGGATACCTTGAATGACGCTGCTCTACAGCCTTCGAAACCAGCCCCGCCGTGCAGATCGTCATTGTCCAGGTTCAGGTGAAACCCTCCTTGATCGCGGCGTTTGTCGCGGCGACCGAGGCGAATGCCGCGGCGAGTCGCCTTGAGCCGGGGATCGTGCGTTTTGACGTGCTGAGGCAGTCCGACGATCCGCATCGTTTCGTGCTGGTCGAGGTGTACCGCTCGCCCGAGGCGATCGCGGCGCACAAGGAGACCGCGCACTACCGGACCTGGCGCGAGGTGGCGGAACCGATGATGGCGGCGCCGCGAACACGCGCCGAATACACGAACGTGTCGCCTTCGGACGACCGCTGGTGAGCCAGCCAAACTTTCACCTCCCGCCAACCTCAATGTATCCAACCCATGCGCTTTGAATTCTCGACAGCCACCCAGATCGTGTTCGGACCGGGCACCGTGTCAGAGGCGGGGCGGCTGGCGAAGGCCTGGGGCCGGCGCGCCGTGGTGGTGGTGGGGAAACGCTCCCAGCGTGCCCAGCGCGTGCTCGAGCTGCTGGAGGAAAACCGGATCGTGCACAGCACGGTGGCGGTGAGCCAGGAGCCGACGGTCGACGACGTCGTCAGCGGCGCGGCGGCTGCACGCCGATTCGGAGCCGAGATGGTGATCGGCGTAGGCGGCGGAAGCGTCATGGACGCGGCCAAGGCGATCTCGGCTCTGATGGCGAACGAGGACTCGGTGTTCGACTACCTCGAGGTGGTCGGCAAAGGACAGCCCTTCGAGCTTCCACCTGCACCGTGGATGGCCATTCCCACGACGGCCGGCACAGGGGCGGAGGTGACCCGCAATGCGGTGCTGCGCGTGCCGGAACGCGGGGTGAAAGTGAGCCTGCGCAGTCCGTACCTTTTGGCGCGCCTCGCACTCGTGGACCCGGAACTCACGCTCGAGATGCCGCCGGCGTTGACGGCGAGCACGGGGCTCGACGCGATTTCGCAGTTGATCGAGGCGTACACGTCTTCGCGGGCGAATCCCCATGCCGACGCCCTTTGCGCGGCGGGTATCCCGAAGGCCCTGAAGGCGCTGCCTGCGGCGGTGCGGGATCCCAAGGCGCTGGAGCCCCGGATCGACCTGTCGCTGGCCGCGATGTGGAGCGGCATGGCCCTCGCCAACGCGGGGCTCGGTGCGGTCCACGGACTGGCCGCTCCTCTCGGAGGCCAGTACCGGGCACCCCATGGCGCCGTCTGTGGCGCCCTTTTGGGACCAGTGATGGCGGCCAACCTGAAGGCGCTTCGCTCGCGCGCCGCGGATCATCCTGCACTGGCCCGCTATGCCGAGATTGCGCGGTGGGCGACGGGGCGTCCGGACGCGTCGCCAGAAGACGGCGCCGCCTGGTTCGCCGAGTTTGCCCGGAGTCTTGGGATTCCGCGCCTGTCCGCGCACAAGGTCGATCCGGCGAAATTCGCCGACATCGCAGCGCGCGCGGCGGAGGCCAGCAGCATGAAGGCCAATCCGGTTGCGCTCACGGCCGACGAGCTCCAGCAGGTGCTCGCCGCGGCCCACTAAAGCGGCGCACTTGCCCGGATCGGGCGGAAGCGTACGCTTCCCTCATGCGCGCGACGCGGCATCGCCTACGGCTGTTGACCTTCAATATCGCGCACGGTCGCGGGCTCAGTCCGATCCAGGGCCTCCTTACGCAGCGGCGAATCAAGGCCAACCTGCTCAAGATCTCGCGACTGCTGACGACGGTCGAGGCCGACGTCGTCGCGTTTCAGGAGATCGACCGCCACTCCCGCTGGGCGGGCAATTTCGACCAGCTGGAGTTTCTTCGCGAGCACGCGCGCATGCCGCACGCGGTGTTCGGGATCAACACCCAGCGCGAGGGATTGCTGAACCTGTGTTACGGCAACGGACTGCTGTCGCAGTATCCGATCCTGCGGTTTGAAAACGTCGTGTTCGGCAAAAAGCAGATTGGGGAGAAGGGGTTCCTGTTTACGGAGCTGGACGTGGCCGGCCACCGCGTTCCGATCATCAATCTCCACCTTCACTATCGCTCGCGGGTCCAGCGGTTCCGACAGCTCGATCGCCTGACTGAGTGGCTCGGGCACGAACATCGCCGTCACGGCGCCCACTGGTCGATGCCTCCGATCATCTGCGGCGATTTCAATGCGCCGCGCGTGGAATGGGACGTGACGGCGTCACTTCACGATCATCTCGTGCGCTTCGCGGACTATCGACTGCTTCCGGACCCGACCGACCACACGTTCCCCTCGGCGTGGCCGCAGACGACCTACGATTTCATCTTCGTGCCACCCGAATGCCGGCGGGCGCACTCCGTGGTCGTGAAGTCCTTCCTCTCGGACCACCGGCCCGTGCTGGTCGAATTCGAACTCTGAATACCGGCGAAGCCGGGGATTCAGGCGATCTCGCGTTTGATGAGCGCCAGCAGGGCGTCGTAGCCCTCGACCGCCTTGAACTGCGGGAATCGCTGCTTCACGTTGTCGGGGGCGTGGAAGAGAAAACCGACGTCGGCCTCCGCGAGCATGGCCGTGTCGTTGAAGGAATCCCCGGCGGCCACGACGCGGTAGTTCAGCAGTTTGAAGGCGGCGACCGCCTTCTGCTTCTGCTCCGGAACGCGGATCGCGTATCCGGTGATGCGGTCGTTTTCAACGACCAGGCGATGACAGAGCAGGGTGGGCCAGCCAAGCTGGTGCATGAGCGGCGCGGCGAACTGCTCAAACGTGTCGGACAGGATGACCACCTGGCACAGGCTCCGGAGCTCGTCGAGAAAGGCTTTGGCGCCGGGCAGGAGGGTAAGCGACGAGATCACCGCCTGGATGTCGGAAAGCTTGAGGCCGTGCCGGTCGAGGATTTCCAGGCGTCCGCGCATGAGCTTGTCGTAATCAGGCTCGTCACGGGTCGTGCGCCGCAACTCCGGAATGCCGGTCTTCTCTGCGACGGCGATCCAGATTTCGGGCGTCAGCACGCCCTCCATGTCGAGGGTGATCAGGGCTTGTTTCACGGCCCGGGAGTGTCAGGACTTTTTGTCTACTGTCGAGCCCGCTTGCATCGACCGGAATATAGCCTTTGACGCGGCGGCGTTCGGCCCTTGAGTGCCGGAATGAGCGCTCCCTCCCTCAAGCTGAAGGCCAATGCCAAGCCCAGGATCCTGCACGGACATCCCTGGGTGTTTGCGAATGAAGTTGAACAGCTCCTGCCTGCGGAGTGGGACGGCGAAGTGGTGGAGTGTCGCGACCGCACGGGGCGCTTCATCGGAAGCGGGATCTACAACAGCCGCTCTCAGATTATCTTCCGCCGACTGAGCCGCGACCGTGTGACGCTCGACGAGGCGACCCTTCGCGGGGCCCTGGGGCGTGCGCTGGCGAGGCGGGGCGAGGTCGGCCGGCCCGGCGGCGGCGCATCGGGCCGCCTGGTGTGGTCCGAGGCGGACGACCTCCCTGGCGTCGTGGTGGACCGTTTCGGGGACACCGTGGTGCTTCAGGTCCAGACCCTCGCGATGGAGAAGAGGACGCCGACGCTGGTGGCGTTGCTGCAGGAGTTGCTGAAGCCTGAGGAGGTCGTGATCCGGAACGATGCGACCATCCGTCGACTCGAGGGACTGCCGCTGTCCGTCTCGACGGCGAGCGGACGCCCCTGGGAGCCGCGCTGGCTGAAGATCGACGGCCTCGACTACTGGCTGGACCTGCAGAACTCGCAGAAGACCGGATTTTACCTGGACCAGCGGGAGCAGCACCGTCGCGTGGCGCCGTATTGCGCGGGCGGCCGGGTGCTCGATGCCTTCTGCAACCAGGGCCCGTTCGCGCTCCATGCAGCGAAGGCGGGTGCGGCCGCCGTGCTTGGCCTGGACAGCAACGCGGAGGCCATCGAGGCGGCGCGACGCAATGCCGAGCGCAACGGCGTGTCGGCCGAATTCTCCTGTGCGAACGTCTTCGACTGGTTCAACGATCCGGCGCGCTCTTCGGACCAGCCTTGGGACGTCATCGTGCTCGATCCGCCGCCGTTCGCGAAGTCGCGCTCCGCCCTTGAGGGGGCTCTTCGTGGATACAAGGAGATCAACCTGCGTGCGATGCAGCGTCTCCGGCCGGGCGGTGTGCTCGCCACGTACACCTGCTCCCACCACATGCAGGATGCCGAGCTGCGTTCGGTGCTTGCGCAGGCGGCCTGCGACGCCCGCCGGCGGGTGCAGGTGCTCGAATGGTGCCACCAGCCGGCGGACCATCCGGTCATCCCCACCATGCCCGAAAGCGAATACCTTCGCGGATACATTGTCCGCGTCGATTGAGGCGAACGCCGGGGGCCGGCGCCCCCTCATTCTTCGTCCGCGGACTCCTCGGAGTCGCCGCCGCCGGCCATCCCGCGGCCTGACTCGAAAAAGCCCTCTTCGGAGAGGATTCGAAGCACGGCCTCGATGATCTTCTGGCGTTCGGGGCCGGAGAGTTTCGGATACTCGGCTGACAGGATTTCGGCGATGCCCGTGCGGGCTTCGGCGACGCTGCGGGCGTCCGCGAGAAGGTCGTCCGCCTGATTGGCGATCGAGTCGACGATGGAATCCGGAGTCATGCCGGTAGTCTGAACCGCGGCTAATTGAGTGCAAGCGTACTGCGATAATGCGCCTCGTTTGCGGGCATAATCCCCTTGCCGAACTCCGGCTTCGGCACGTTATATCGCGACATGATTATTGATCCCCGATTTCTTCAATTGGCCGATGGAATTGCCGGATTTTCGATCGAACTGAAAAAGGGCGAGAAGGTGCTGATCGACGCGTTCGACATCCCCGACGCGATGGTGATCGCACTGATCCGAGCGATCCGGGCGCGCGGCGGTCATCCCTTTGCCCAGATCCACCGCGCCCGGATCACCCGGGAGCTGATGCTGGGCGCCACGGAGCGGCAGTACGAACTGTCGTCGGGAATCGAGCTCCAGCGTATGCGTTCGATGGATGCGTACATCGCGCTCCGCGGTTCGGAAAACATCTTCGAGACCTCGGACGTGCCGGCCGACCGGGTGCAGCTGGTGAGCCGCGCGATGAAGCCCGTGCTGGACCACCGGGTGGGCAAGACGAAGTGGGTGGTGCTCCGCTGGCCGTCGTCGTCCATGGCGCAGCAGGCGGGCATGAGCACGGAGACGTTCGAGGATTTTTATTTCCGCGTCTGTACCCTGGATTACCGCCGAATGCAGCCGGGCATGAAGGCACTGGCGGACCTGATGACGAAGACCGACCGTGTGCAGATCAAAGGCCCGGGCACCGACCTCCGGTTCTCGATCAAGGGGATCGGCGCGCGCGAGTGCGGCGGCCAGCGAAACATTCCGGACGGCGAGGTGTTCTCCTGCCCGGTGCGCGACAGCGTCGAGGGCGTGGTGCAGTACAACGCGCCGACCGTCTACCTCGGCTCCTCCTTTGACAACATCCGCCTCGTCTTCAAGAAGGGCCGGATCGTCGAGGCCACCGCGAACAACACGAGGCGGCTGAACGAGATCCTGGACAGCGACGAGGGCGCGCGGTACATCGGCGAGTTCGCGCTCGGGTTCAACCCGCACATCCTCGAGCCGATGCGCGACATCCTGTTCGACGAGAAGATCGCGGGCTCCTTCCATTTCACTCCGGGCCAGGCCTACGAGGGCGTCGGCAACGGCAACAAATCGCAGGTCCACTGGGACATGGTGTGTATCCAGCGGCCTGAATACGGCGGCGGGGAGATCCTCTTTGACGGCAAGCTGATCCGCAAGGACGGCCTCTTCGTGCCGGCCGCGCTCCGCAAGCTTAATCCCGAGTACCTGCTGTCCAAGGCCTGAGGGCGGAGGGCGTGCCATGGAGCTGCGATCGTTCATCGAGGCCCTGCCGAAGACCGAGACGCATCTGCACGTCGAGGGCGCGCTGCCCTACGAGCTCCTTCGCGAACTCGACGCCGCGCGGTTTCCGGAGGATCCCGACTTCCGCAGGCGGGACCACCGGTACGGCAGCTTCCCGGAATTCGAGCAGACTCTGCTCGAGCATGCGCTCCCATGGTTCACGTCGGCGGAGCGCTACCATCTCGCCGCCCGGCGGATGTTTTCCCTGCAGGCGGCGCAGAACATCCGGTATGTGGAAACCAGTTTCCACCTGCCGGTCACCGAGTTCATCGGGGTCCCGGGCCCTGAGATCATCGCGGCGATCCTCTCGGCGGCGCCCGCCGGGATGACCGTGCGCGTCTTCGCTGGGATGCCCCGCGACGCCTACAAGGGCGCGTTGCAGCGCACGATCGACGACCTGGTGCACTGGGATGACCTCGCCGGCGTTGACCTGCACGGATTCGAGGTGATGCCGACGGAGACTTGGACGGCTCCGGTCTGGCGTCGCGTGCGCGATGCGGGGAAGGTGACCAAGTGCCATGCAGGCGAGTTTGGCGGCCCCGAGCGCGTGCGGGAGGCGATCGAGGAGCTCGGCGTGCGCCGGATCCAGCACGGCGTCCGGGCGATCGAGGACGAGTCTGTCGTCCGCCTTGCGGCCGGTGTGGGGGCGACCTTTGACGTGTGCCCGATCAGCAACGTGCGCCTCCGCGTGGTGCCCTCGATGGCGGAGCATCCCCTGCGACGTCTCATCCAGGCGGGGGTTCGCTGCACGGTCAGCACGGACGACCCGCTCTGCTTTGCGAATTCGCTCGTTGATGAATATCTGGCCCTTGCGGCGGAGGCCGGCTTCGGGCGACGGGATCTGGCGGCGATCGCGAGGTCCGGTTGGGAGGTCGCGGATGTCGACGGGGCGACCCGGAGGTCTGCGCTGGACGCGATCGATCGCCTGGTAGGGGCGAACGGTTCGGCCTGAGCGGAGTGTGCGTGCGAGATTTTGCTTTTTAATGAGGCAGGATTCCCAATGCTGACCCTTCCGCGGGCCACCTGGCGCGCGGTCCCGTCATCATGAACGTTCCCTTCCTCGATCTATCGATCCAGCACAAGGCACTCCGCGAGGAGATCCTGGCGAGCCTTGCGGCGACCTACGACGCCACACGTTTCTGCCTGGGTGCGGACGTCGAGCGCTTCGAGACGACGTTTGCCGCAAAGCTCGGGTATCCGCGCGTGCTCGGCATGAACAGCGGAACGTCCCCCCTGCACGTCGGATCGATCGTCGGAGGGTTTGGCCCGGGCGACGAGGTCATCGTCCCGGCGTTCACCTTCATCTCCTCGGCCTGGGGTGTGAGCTACACGGGCGCCAAGCCGGTGTTCGCGGACATCGATCCAACGACCTACAATCTCGACCCCCGGAGCGTCGAGGCCTGCATCACGCCCCGAACGAAGGGGCTCGTGGTTGTCCATCTCTTCGGGCAGCCCGCGCCGATGGACGAGCTCATGGCCATCGCGAAACGCCACAACCTGTTCGTGGTCGAGGATTGCGCGCAGGCCGTCGGTGCGCGTTACAAGGGTACGCCCGTGGGCCTCGTCGGCGACTGCGGCACGTTCAGCTTTTATCCGACGAAGAACCTCGGCGGGTGTGGCGAGGGCGGCGCGTTCACGTCGCGCGAGCAGGCGGTGTTCGACCAGGCGAAGCTCCTTCGCGTCCACGGAATGGCGCGCCGGTACCACCACGACATGGTGGGATTCAACTACCGCATGGACGGATTCCAGGGAGCGGCGCTCACGGTGAAACTGGCGCATCTCGACGCCTGGACCTCCCGCCGCCGCGCGATCGCGGCCCGCTATCGGCAGGGCATCCGCCTTGCGGATGTGGGCGTGTCGGTCGAGCCGACCTATGGCCAGAGCGTATATCATCAGTTCACGATCACGCATCCGCGACGCGACGCGTTGCGCGAGCATCTGACCCGGCGGCAGGTGGGCACGGATCTGATTTATCCCGTTCCGCTGCACCTGCAAAAGGCCTATGAATCCCTGGGTTATTCCAAGGGGACCATCCCAAACGCGGAGCGCGTTTGCGAAACCTGTGTCAGCCTGCCAATCTTCCCTGAATTGGCCGACGAACAGGTCGATTACGTCATAGACTCGATCAACGCATTCTGACGCGCCCATGGACCTGACGACGGGAGTACTTGGAACCGCCACTGAAATGGCGGAGGTGGCTGGATTGTCCGTTTATCTAAACCGATGAGAAACGGCGTCAGCGTGAAGGTCTGTGGCATCACGTCCCGCCAGGACGCGGAGGCAGCGTACGCCTGCGGAGCGGATTATCTGGGGTTCATCCAGTATCCGAAGTCGCCGCGTTTCGTCCCGCCCGAGACCGTGCGCGCAATGCTTCCGGACCTGCCTCCGGTGAAAAAGGTCGGGGTCCACGTGTATTCCTCGATTGATGAACTCGAGTCGTACACGACGGTGGGCTTCGACTTCATCCAGCTTCATTTCCCGAACGACACGCCGTTTTTCGAGGCTGCGCTCTGGACGGAAATCCTGCCGCCCCCACTGCTCTGGATGGCGCCGCGGATTCCTCCGGGCAAGGAACTCGACCTGGCGTTCCTTCCTCTGGCTGATCATTTCCTCATGGATACGTATCGGGAGGGAGTCTTTGGCGGGTCCGGCCAGGTTGGCGACTGGGCCGGATTTTCCCGGCTGCAGGGGCTCTACCAGAAGATCCGCTGGGTGCTCGCCGGCGGACTTTCGCCCGAGAACATCACCACCGCGCTGGCGGAGACGAAGGCCAAGTTCGTGGACGTCAACAGCGGAGTCGAGTCTGCTCCGGGTCGCAAGGATCCCGAAAAGCTCAGGGCCTTTTTCGACGCCATTGGCCCCGCCTGAGGGTTGGCGCCGTCAGGGCACCAAGTCCATCACGGGAAGCGGGATCTCGTATTCGCGGCGGCCGACGAGGAACGCAAAGGTGATCCGTTTCGATTTCTGGACGAGGTCGGCGTAACGCTGCACGCCCCATTTGTCCACCGGCTCCTGGTTGATCCTCGTGATGAGATCGCCCTCCTCGACGCCGGCCCTGGCGGCGGGGGAGTCCGCGATGACCCCGATGATGCGCCAATAGGCGCCGGCCTTGGCGACGCTGAAGCCGGCGCTCCGGAGCGAGGGGAAGGTGATTGGAAGCGTCGAATTGCGATAGAAGGTGACCTGGTTGCGCTTCTGGTCGAAGGTCACGACGAAGTTTTTCAGCACGGCGCCGCCGATGGCGGGAAGCTCGCTGGTGATCTCGGCGACCGGGTGGTCGAGGCGGTACGCGCCGAGTAGGATCGTCTGGTCGAGCCGTGCGACCGTCTGCTGCACATCGCCGGAGACGGTCGCCACGAAGGGTCCCGGCCGGGGCGCCTGGTCATAGACGAAATCCATGCCGAGCGGATTGAGCCGAAGGGTGCTGTCGCTTCCGGAGTCGACGAGGGCGAAGAAGGTCTTGTTGCCCAGGCCGAGGGGAATGATGGGGACGTGTTGGCTGTTGTTGAAGTGAATCGTCGAGCCGGGCTGGAGGGCGGAGGCCGAGCCGGTTGGCGCGAGGATCATCCTGTGCTCCGGGTAGTCGAGCGTCAGCAGCACGTTGCGGAAGAAGGGGAATCCCAGGATCCCGTCAATCGGGACGCCCAGGTGGAGCGAGATGGCGGAGCAGTCGTAGATGAGCGCCGGGGTGTTCTCGAAGCGGGCGTCGCCAAACTCCACGTTTCGCAGCATCACGGCGGGGAGGTTTGACGTCGCACCGTCGGACGAACGGACGGGCACGGTCAGGTCATCGCCGGTCTCCCGGTCGTGCATGGGCACACCGTAGCGGCCGGCGAACAGGGGAGAGACGAGGTTTGTGGACGCGCCGGTGTCGATGAGGAAGTGATACGGACCGCGGCGGTCCCATTTGGCGGTGACGACCAGGTACTGGCCGACGACCTCGCCCGGCACGACGATGAGCGGCGAGTTGACGATCGTTCGCTGCGGATGGGGCGTGTCGCGGTGGAAAAACCACCAGGCCCTGGCGGCCGTCGGCGCCAGGGCGAGGCACATGAGGGCGAGAAAAACCCGGATCGTGTGTCGCAGCGAGAGCCGTCCTCCGACGGCATTCTCGGGGGCGCGGCGACGCACGACGCGGGGGTGGCGGGTCATTGCGCGGGCTTCGGGAGGCGGGCCGCGAGGATCAGGGCAAAAAGGGAGACCGCGGCTGCTGCGGCATACAGGCTGGTGCCGGAGGCGCCCCAATAAATGAGGCCGGCGACGATGGGGGTGATGGCGCGCGAGAGGGCGCCGAGGGAACGGAACACGCCGATCGCCTTGCCTTGCTCGGAGTTGGATGCGTGCAGGGAAATGAGGCCGGAGGTGGCCGGGTTGACAAAGCCGGCGCCGATGGCGGCGAGGGCAATGCCGAGGTAGAGCATGCCGGTCGATGAGGAGAACCCAATGGCGACGAGGCCCAGGAGCTCGGTCAGAAGCCCGGTCCTCAGGATGGAATTCTCATTCGATTTTTTGAGCATCCGCCGCACGAGCACGCCCTGGGTGAGGATCGAGCACACGCCGAGGTAGGCCAGCAGGACGCCGTTTTGCTTCGCATTGTAGTGGAAGCGATCGGCGGCGAGGTAGGTGAGCGTGACCTCGAGGCTGACGAAGGCCACCGAATGAATGAACGCGATGAGGTTGATCTTGCGGATGACCGGATTGCTCAGGTCGTAGATTGCACGAAGGGGATTTCGCGTGCGTTCGGCGGAGACCCGCTGGCGGTGGGCCTCGTCGAGTGGCTCCTTGAAACGCCGGCCGATCCAGACCAGATTGACCACGCTGAGGATCAGCGAGAGCAGGGCGGGGAAGGAGAACGGATTTAGTCCGAAGGCCGTGCAGCCGGCGAGCGGGTTGAAGCGCATCGCGAGCGCGCCGATCATAGGACCGGTCACGAGGCCCAGTCCGAATGCGGCGCCGACGAGACCCATGGCCTTGGAGCGTTCCTCGCGCGTGGTCACATCCGCGACCGCGGCGGTGGCGACCGAGATATTGCCGCCGAAAATGCCGCCGATGATTCGGGAGAGCACGAAAAGCCAGAACGAACCGCTGAACACCCAGACCAGATACCCGAGAGCGGTACCGCCTACCGTCCAGAGAAGGACAGGACGCCGGCCGCGGTGATCGGAGAGACTGCCCCAGAACGGCGAGAGCAGGAACTGGAGCAGCGAGAACAGCGAAGCCACCACGCCGCCGAACAGCACCTCGACATAGACCTCCTTGTTGCCGACCAGGTGGGCCGTGGAGACGCTCGCCGAATAGAGGTATCCGAGAAGTCCCGACTGCCCTTCCGTGCTCAGGTAATGATGCAACAGGTCCGGCAGGAGCGGAAAGATGATCGAGAAGCCGACCAGGTCTATGTACAGCGTCAAAAAGATGACGCCCAGGGAGAGTTTGCGTACGGGCGGTTTGGGCGAGTTCACGTTCGAAATGGGATCGGATTACTTGCCGTAGCGGGACTCGACGGCGGCCTCGGTCAGTGGCTCGTACGAATGATTCCAGAGCTTCGTGTTGTGGCCGAGATCGACGGCATCCCTCACGACGCGGAGTGCCTCGCGGAGCTGGACGTCAGTCTTGCCGAATGACTCGTTCGAGTCGGCGTCATCGAAGTCGTCGTCCCCCGAGTTGTCGGACTTGTCCTTTGCGATCTTCGGTTTGGGGGGCTTCGGCACGAGCCGGACCTCGGTATAGGCGTAGGCGTTCTTCTCGAGGGCCTTCGCCTCGGCCTTGCTGGCCTTGCGGAATGCGGAGTTGTCGGCCTTCTCCTTCTCACGTTCGGCGAGGTTCAGCGAGACGAGCTTCTTTTCCTGCTGGTCCTTGAACCAGTTCACGGATTTGCGCAGGTAGGCAAATTCGGGGAGCGTCTTCTGGCGCTCGAGGCTCATCGATTTGAGGATGCCTAGGACGCTGGGCGGGATCGGTGCCCCGTCGTAGAAGCTGCTCGGAATCTCGTCCCAGGCCAGTGCGTGCGGCAGGTCACCTTCGCCGATGGGAAGGTAGTCCTCGTAATCGTTGATCACGATGTCGGGCGTCACGCCCTTGAGCTGCGTGGAGGCGCCGCTGGGCAGGTAGAACTTCTGGATCGTCAGGCGCACGGCGCCGGTTTTCACCGAGGCGGGAAGGTCGGGCGGCAGGAAACGGCGGATGTCGAAGATATTCTGGACGGTGCCCTTTCCGTGCGTGGACTTGTCGCCGATGATGATGGCGCGACCGTAGTTCTGGAGGGCGCCCGTGACGATTTCGGAGGCCGAGGCGCTGCCGCGGTCGACGAGCACCGCGAGCGGGCCCTTGTAGGCGACGCTCGGGTCGTCGTCGCTGTCGACGTCGATGCCACCGTTGTAATTGCGGACCTGGACGACGGGCCCGTGTCCGATGAACAGGCCGGTGACGTTGATGGCCTCGGCGAGCAGACCGCCACCATTGTTGCGAAGGTCGAGCACGATGCCCTGCACGTGGGCCTCCTTGAGGCGCTTGATGAGTGCGGCGACGTCGTTGCTGGCGCTGATGGTCTGGCTCTTGCCGTCGTCATTGAAGCCGCCGTAGAAGGCGGGCAGGGAGATGACGCCGATCGGGACGGTGGTCTTGCCGTCGTCGGAGGGCACCTGGAAGACGGCGCCGAATGCGCGGGCGGAGTTCAGCTTCACGACGTCGCGCGTCAGCACGATCTCCTTGCGAGCGGAGGCGTCGGTGGTGTTGGCGGGCTGGACGATGAGCCGGACCTTGGTGCCCTTGCCGCCGCGGATCAGGTTCACGATCTTGCGCAGCTGCATGCCGATGATGTCGACGGGCTCGCCGTTGCCCTGGGCGACGGCGATGATCTTGTCGTTTGGCTTGAGACGGTTGTCGAGGTCGGCGGGACCGCCGGGAACGATCTCGCGGACGACGCACTTGTCCTCGTCGAGGCTGAGCACGGCGCCGATGCCGACGAGCTGGAGCTTCATCTGGATGTCGAAGTCCTCGAACGACTCGGCCGAAAGGTAGGCGGAGTGGGGGTCATAGAGGCCCGCGAAGCTGGTGAGGAAGGTCTCTGCGATCTCGGTATTGTCGATTTCGGATACGTTCTTGAGCATCCGCTGGTAGCGTTTGCGGACGATGTCCTTGGCCTGTTCGAGGGTCTTCTTGCCGAGCATCTCGGAGATGATCTCGAACTTCAGTCGGCGGCGCCAGAGGGCGTCGGCCGCGGCCATGTTCTCGGGCCAGTCGGACTTCGAGCGGTCGATCCGGTAGAATTCGTGCGTGTTCAGGTCGATGGGCTTGTCCAGCTCCTTGAGCACCCAGGCGACGCGGTCCTGCATGCGCTGCCGGTAGAGGGCGAAGATCTGGTAGGCGACGTCGATCGAGCCGAGCGAGCGCATGTTGTAGTACAGCGTCGGGCTGTAGCGCTTCTCGAAGTCGGTCTTGTCCGTGCTGAGGAAGAAAAGCTTCTGGCCGTCGATGGCGGACATGTAATCCGGCAGGACGCGGATGTAGTCGCTGGGCTGGACGGCGTTTCGGTTGTAATGGACCTGTTCGAGCAGGGCCAGGAAGGTCTGCACCTCCTCCCGCATTTCCGCCGAGGTGTGGCCGACCTCGGCGGTGGCGCCGAAGGCGAAGACAGGCAGAACGAATACAAGGAACGTGAGGACAGCGCGGCGGATGGGCGATAAGTGAGCCATTGGGTCTCTGTGTGATCTCCGGGGAGAAAATAGGTTTCGCAACGAAAAACGGCTCCGGGGAGCTAGTTGCGACTAAGCAAATCCTTCGCGTCGTCGAGGGTCTTTTTCTCCTCGGGCGTGAGCGATGCGAAGCCCTTGCTGTTGATCTTGTCGAGGATTCGGTCGACTTCGGCCTTGAGCTGGTCGCGTCCGGTGAGGTTCACCGTGAAATGGGTCTTGCCCGGCGGCGCGGCCTTCGCGGCCTTCTTCACCCACTCGGGCGGAATCGCGGAGGACGCTGGTTTCGGCCAGGGAATCCGCAGTGGCACGGGACTCACCATGACGCGGTAGAACGCGAGCGCCGCCAGCATGCCACCGATGTGCGCGGAGTAGGCGATGGCGGCGGTGTGGCCGAACAGCTCGAAGAAGACGAAGCTGAACAGCTCGAGGAAGCCGATGGCGTAGCCCAGGTATTTCGCCTTCGGCAACGTGATCGGGAAGAAGAGAAGCAGGAACGTGATCGGACGGTCTGGATACATGCAGACAAACAGCATGAACAGCCCCAGCACGCCTGCGGACGCCCCGAGCAGTGCCCCGCCCGTGCTCCAATGCACGACAGACCACAGGATCCCTCCGCCCAGCACGGAGACCAGAAATGCCGCCAGAAAGAGCCGCCGTCCCAGCACCGTCTCGAGCTCCCGGCCGATGAAATAGAGCCCGAGGATCGAAAAGAGCAGGTGCAGGAGGTTCTCCGGATCGTGGAAAAAAGCGTAGCTCACCAGGGTCCAGATCCGAAATCCATGCAGCCCCCGGATGCTCAGGTACATCGCACCGGCGAAATCCGAGTAGATCGAAGGGTAATCGCCAAGCAGCCGGAGCAGAACGTTTTGGACGATATAGCCAGCCACCAGCGAGCAGATCAGCCAGATGAGAATCGAGGTCTTCTCCGGCTCGTAGTCCGAGCGCATGTAGCTTCTATAGGAACCCATTTGGATCGAAAGTAGGCAGACGCATCCCAAATACAAGCGTTCCCGCCTGCAGAAGAAAAGCACCCCGCTCGGAGCGGATTTACTCCCGCGAGCCCACTTGACAATCGGGGGGGCGACCGGATTTTCTTCATGGCACCTATGGCAAATAAAGCTGAAAAGTGGCCCGTTAATGTGCCGGGCAAATTTTACGTCGATCAGCAGTGCATTGACTGCGATCTCTGCCGCGAGACGGCTCCTGCGTTCTTCTCGCGCAACGACGACGGAGGTTATTCCTACGTCTCGAAGCAGCCGACCACCGAGGAAGAAATCGCCCAGTGCACCGAGGCCATGGAAGGCTGCCCGGTCGAGGCGATCGGCAACGACGGAGACTGAGTCTCCTCACCTCCTTTTCGACTCAAACGTCCGGCTGGTCCCAGCCGGACGTTTTTTTTGGGCCTATTGTTATCAGACATTCGCGATGTCCTTAACATTTTGGCTGGTTTCGATCGTCAAAGGGCTTACAACCGCCGTTTCCATGAGAAACCTGTGCAGTGTCATCGCCCTGGCGGGCATCACAACGGCGGCCCTGGGTCAAAGCGATCCGGTCGTGAACCTGGAGCCTGTATCGGTTTATTCGATTCAGGTCGCGAACCAGGATCCGGTGGGGACTTTTGCCACGCCGGTCTCGGCGCTGAAATTCGATCCAGGCGTGGACGTCCAGGCGCGCAACGGCGCGGAGACGCAGGCGGACGTGACGATTCGCGGCGGCATTTTCGAGAACTCGGGGTTCAAGATCGGCGCTGTGTCCGTGTACGACCCGCAGACGGGACACTACCTTGCGGAGATCCCGGTGGCTCCGGCGATGCTGACGGCTCCAAAGGTTCTGACGGGCGTGGCGGACGCGGAGCAGGGGTTGAATGCCAATGTCGGCACGATTGCCTACGGTTGGCGTCCGATCACGGAAGCCGGCGAGATGTCGGCGGCCGGGGGCGAGTATCACAGCGACAAGGAGGAATTCTATCAGGGGGCGACGCACGCCCTGGGCGATTCGGCGACGCTCGGCGCGGACGTCGCGTTCGCGCATTCGGCATCTGATGGCTCGATCCCGTACGGAGACCACAAGTTCTATCGTTACAATGCGAGGCTGCAGCTGCGCAGCCGGGCGGGGCAGACGGACCTGTTCGCCGGGTATCAATCGAAGTTCTTCGGATGGCCGAATCTCTACACGCCGTTCAACGTGGACGAGACGGAGGACCTGCAGACGGTGTTTGCGACGCTGAACCATCGGGTTGAGCTCGGCGGTGGCGATTTCCTCGAGGCGGCGGCCTACTGGCGCAGGAACAAGGACAACTACGAGTTCGATCGTTTCATTCCGGGTCTTTACAACCCGTACCAACATACGACGTGGGTCACGGGCGCCGGGCTTTCGGGCCGGTCCACCCTCGGCGCCGACGCGCTGGTGTTGAACTTCGATGCACAGGCGGCGATGGACGCGCTCGAGTCGACCTCGCTGGTCTTCGGCCGGTTCAGGCATCGCGACACGCTGAAGCTGGTGCTCGTGCCGGAGAAGACCTGGGCCCTGGCGGACGGCAGCCTTCTGGACGTGAAGGCGGGAGCGACCTACGACGACACGAACAAGGACGGTTCGGCCGTTTCGCCCGTCTTCGAGATCGCGCGGACTGTCCGTGCGCCGGGGCGTGGCGAGACGCGCGTCTATGCCAGCGTGACGGGCACCTCGCAGGTCGCGACCTATACGGCGCTGGACTCGAGCCCGAACTCGGGACTGTTTCGCGGCAATCCGAATCTCGGACGCACCCGCTCGGACAACTTCGAACTCGGCGCGAGCACTCCGCTGGGCGCTTGGTCGGTCCGAGGTGCGGTGTTCTGGCGGGACGATCACAACCTGGTCGACTGGACCTACCTCCAGGGCGTTTATGCGCGGACCGCCAATGCGGTCGACGTGAAGACCGCAGGCGTCGAACTGGTGGCGTACCGGTCGTGGCGTTGGGTGGATCTGAACCTCGGCTACACGGCCTTGACCAAGGACGCCAACTACGGCTCGGCGGCGGTCGATGCGAGTTTCTATGCGCTCAACTACGCCCGTCAGCGTCTGACGGCGGCAGTGGTGGCGCGGCTGGGCGGCGGCTTCGAGCTGCGGCTGGACAACGAGGCCCGTATCCAGGAACCCAATTCGCTGCGCACCTCGCCGAGCGACGTCGTCCTGAGCGCTGTGGGACTTTCGTACCGTCCGGTCTGGCTCCGGAGCCTCGAACTGACGGCCCAGGTCGACAACCTTTGGAACACGAACTACCAGGAAGTCCCCTCGGTGCCTTCGGCCCGCAGGGCCTGGATGCTGGGCGCGCGCTACGGCTGGTGACCCGGGCGGGGCGCTCATTCCGCGCCCCGCCGTCAGTTCATCCTATCTGCCTGGCTGGGACGCAGCCCGCGGGGCGCGAGACTGCGCTCCCTTGAGGATCGAGTAGACGGTCGGCGTGGCGATCAGCGAGAGCAGGACGGAAATCACGAGTGCGCCGATGACGGAGACGCCGAGCGGCTGAAGCATCTGGGCGCCGGTGCCGACGCCCCAGGCGAGTGGGAGCATGCCCAACGCCGCCGCGAGCGAGGTCATCAGCACGGGGCGCAGCCGGCGCAGGCCCGACTGCACGAGGGCCTCGATGGGATCGAGACCCTGGTCGAGCAGCTGTTGGTTGTAGTCGAGCACCAGGATGCCGTTCTTCGCGACGATTCCGACGCCGATGATTGCGCCGAGAAACGAGACGATGTTCAGCGAGATGCCGGTAAGCCACAGGGCCGCGACTGTTCCGAAGAGCGCGAGGATCGCCCCGAAGACGATCGCGAACGATTCGCGGAACGAGCGAAACTCGATCAGCAGGACGGTGAAGACCAGCAGGAGGGCGGCGCCGAGCACCGCGACCAGGTTTCGGAACGACTCCTGTTGGAGCCGGTACAGGCCACCGTATTCGACGGACCCGGGCGGAAGCCAGGCGTCGTTCGCGAGCGTGGCCTTGATCTGTTTCATCGCGCTCCCGAGATCCCGGCCCTCGAGGCGCGCGGAAACTATGTCGTACTGGCGGAGGTCCTCCCGGTTCAGCTCCACCTCGTCGGCCTGGAGCTGGACATCGGCCACCTGATCGAGACGCACGATGACGCCCGAGCGCGTGCGAAGCGGGAGCTCCTTGAGCTGGGCCACGGTGGAGACGGACTTGGGATCGGCGAGTACCCGGATGTTGACGACGCGGTCGCCCTGCAGGACGTGGGACGAGACCTGTCCCAGCAGGGCCGTGTTCACGGTGTCGGCGATGTCCTGGACCGTGAGCCCGTAGCGTTCAGCGTCGGCCGGCCTCACGCGCAGGTTGATCGAGGGACCGCTGACGGTGAGCCCATCGAAGGTGTCGACGACCCCGGGGATTTTCTGGATCTGCTTCTCGACGCGGCGCGCGGTCTTCTGCAGCCAGTTCATGTCGGGGGAGTACAGCTTGATCTCGATGGGATCGGGGGCCATCTGGAGGTCGCCGATCAGGTCGTCGAGAAATCCGTGAAAATCCCAGCGGATTGATGGGAAGCGCTCGTTGAACTGGTGGCGCATCGCCGCGAGCACCTGTTCGGTCGTGTGCGTTCGATTTGCCTTCAGCTTGATAAGATAGTCGCCGACGTAGGGCTCGGTGATGAAGGGACCGAGCTGGGTGCCGAGGCGGCGCGAATAGCTTTCGACGTCGGGGTTGGCCCGGATGAGCTTTTCCGCCTGGTCGAGCACGCGCGAGGTCTCCGCGAGACTGGTGCCGGGAAGCGCGGTGTAGTCCATGACGAAGCCGCCTTCGTCGAAATCGGGCATGAAGTTAGATTCAAGTTGTCGATACACGAACACCCCGGCGACTAGCACCCCGACGCAGGCGACAAACGTGAGCCAGCGGTGGCGCAGGGCCCGGCGCACCGCGAATTCGTAAACATGGAGAATGCGTCGGAACAGGAAGCCGCCTTCCTCGTTGTGCGAGGCGACGCCCGCCGCCTTTGGAGGCCGGATGAACCATCCGGCGAGCGAGGGAGTGAGGGTGACCGCAAGCGCCAGGGAGACTAGCAGCGCCACCGTCATGGTCAGGCCGAGGGCGCGGAAGAAGACGCCGGCCATGCCGTTCAGGTAGGCGAGGGGGAGGAAGACGACGACGGGCGTGAGCGTCGACCCGACGAGCGCGTGGAGGATCTCGCCAACCCCTTCCTGGATGCCGTCGAGCCGGGGACGGCCCGCGGCGATTTTCGTGTAGATCGACTCCACGACCACGATCGCATCATCGATCACCAGGCCGATCGCAGCGGCGATTCCCCCGAGCGTCATCATGTTGAAGCTCATGTGGGTCAGGTGCATCGCCACGAGTGTGATGAGCACGGTGATCGGGATCGTGACGATCGCGGTGAGCACGCTCCCCCAGTTCTTCAGGAACAGGAACAGGATGAGGAACGAGAGGATCAGGCCGAAGACGATGGCATCCCAGACGCTGCCAACAGAGTCGCGGACGAACTGTGACTGGTCGTAAAAGAACGCCAGGTGCATGTCGGGCGGCAGCTGACTCTTGAGGCTGCGCAGTTGCGCCTTCAGGTCGCTCGCGATCCGCAGCACGCTGCTGTCGGGCTGGCTCTCGATGTTGAAGAGCACCGCCTGGCGGCCCTGGGCTGTGACGACCGTGTAGCCGGGTTCGGGTCCGACCACGACGCGGGCGACGTCCTTCACCAGAATCGGATGGGTGCCCCGGACTGCGATCACGGCGTTCCCGATGTCGTCGGCCGAGTGCACGCGTCCGTCGACGGTCGTGAGATACAGATGGTAATTTTCGACGAGCATGCCCGCCGCGGCGACGAGGTTGTTCTTCGTCAGGGCATCACTGACGTCCTGCAGCGACAAGTGCGCGGCCTGGAGCTTCAGCGGGTCGACGACGACGTGATATTCGGGCGCGTGACCGCCGAGCAACTCAACCTTGGCGACCCCGGGGATTTTCAGGAACAGCGGTTTGATGGTGTACGTCGCCGTGTTCCAGAGATCCATCTGGGTGCGTGTCGAGCTGGTGAGGCTGATGCCGATGATGGGATAGCTGAGCGAGAAGGCGACGCGCGACACGTCGGTGGTTGCGGTGGGCGGCAGGTCGGAGCGGATGTCGGAGAGGTGCCCCATGACGTAGAGCTCGGCCTGCTCCATATTGGATCCCCAGCCGAAGATGACGTTGACGATCGCCGAACCGCGGGTGGTGGAGGAACGCACCGAGACAACCCCGGGAATGCTCTTCATCGATTCCTCGATGGGCCGGGTGATGGTCGCCATCATCTCCTTGGCCGGCATGATGCCGTTGCCGACCATGACCACGATCCGGGGAAAGGGAGTGGCCGGGAAGACGGACGACGGTGTATTGAGCGCGGAGAATACGCCGGCGAGGCAGAGTGCGAAGGCGATGAAACCGATGGAGACGGCATTTCGTGTCGCGAAACGCCCGAGTGCGGACTTTTTGGCTGAACTCATGCTGGGTCGGCCGGGTTCAGGGTTTCACGATGCGCACCTGCGTCTTTGCCGGCAGCCCGTAGGCGCCGACCGTGACAACGGTGTCTCCCTCCTTCAGTCCGGCACCGCGGACCTCGACCAGGCCGCCGTCGCGAAGACCGGTCGTCACGGGGACCTGCGTGGCTTCGGACCCGTTGACGAGGTTGATCACGCTTTTTCCGTCGACGTGGGTGACTACGCTGGCCGCGGGGACCGCGAGGACGTTGGAGTGTTCCTCCGTGAGGATGCGAAGCCGGACCGTGGTGCCGTCTGGAATGTCCGCATTCGCAGGAAGCGCGGCGCGGACAGTGACGGTGCCATCCATGGGATTCACCGTCGGGCTCACATAATCGAGCGAGGTCGACACGGAGTGCGTGCCCGCGATCTCAACGCTTTGCCCCGGCTGGAGGGCCGCGGCTTCGGAGGCGGGAATCTCCGCAGACACGGCGAGCCGTTGGAGATCGACGACGTCGGCCAGCACGGAGGTGAGATCGACCGCCTCACCGGCACGGGCGGACAGATGAGTGACGGTGCCGGAGAGCGGCGCACGCACCTGAAGGAGAGCGAGACGGGCCTCGGCCGAGGCCAGGTCCGACTCCGCCTGCTGAAGGGCCTTGAGGGATGTGTTGTGTTCGGCGAAGAGTTTCCGCTGGCGGGCGAGCGTGTCGCGGGCGCTCCGCACGGCAACGACTTCGACCCGGTCCACCAGTTCCACGAGGAGCTGGCCGCGTTTCACCTGGGCGCCGTCGGACACCAGTACGGCTTTCACCACGCCCGGTGCGGCCGGGGCCAGCCGGGCGGAGGCGGCCGGCCTGCCGTCGGCGGCGGGCGCAGGAGCCACGGAGCCGAAGGCGGTCACGTAACCGTGGAGCGTGGCGCGCGTGACGTTCCCGACCTCGACGGTCACGATCGTCGGGACATTGTCGTCGTCGGACGCCGCGGCCGGTCCGCCGTGGTGTATCCACAGATAGATGCCGCCGGCCAGGATCAACACGACGAGTGCGGTGAGGACTTGCTTACGGTTCATGAGAGAAAGGAGCGATGGGATGAGTGGAGGTTTCAGCCTGGCCAAGGACCCGCGCAGGCAGGATGAGCGGGCTTTCGGTGGCGGTCTCTAGGCGGCCGAGCGCCTGCTCGGCTCCGAGCAGCGCGTCGAGATGGGCGCTGGCCGCGTTGTCGTATTCGATTTCTGCTGACGCCACGGTGAGCGGATCCACGTCGCCGGCCCGGGCCCTCTGTCGGGCGGATGCGAGCTGGACGGCAAGTTCGTGCATGAGGCCGGCGCTGGTCCTGACCTGCGCCACCGAGTCGCGGTAACCCGCCAGCGCAAGGGACGCCTCGTTGATCGCCCGGGCCTGGATGGCGACGAAACGCGCCGCCGCGAGCCGGCGCCGCGCGCGAGCCTCGGCGATCGGCCCCTGATTTCGGTTCATCAACGGAATCGGGAACGAGACGCCCAGGGTCCATTTGTTGTCGGTCTGATCCAGCTGGTAACCGGGACCGAGGTGAATGTCGGGATACTGGTTCGCGATCTCCAACTGGAGTGCGGCCTGGCTCGAGGCGTAGGTTGCGAGCGCGCTGCGGACATCGGCGCGATTCAGAGCCACGGTGCGGCGAATGTCGTTCTCGGCTGGCGGTGGCGGCAGCCGGTCGATCCCGACGAATGACAGGTCGACGTGCCGCAGGGCGTCGACGGGCAGGCCGATCGCATCGGCCAATGTCCCAAGCGTCTCGGTTTCGTGCTGACGCGCCTGCTGGAGCGCGAGTGTGTCGCGGTCGAGCGCGATCCGGGCCGGCGTCACATCCGCGCGGGAGACCTCACCCGCCGCCAGTTGACCCTCGAGCAGATGAACCAGTTGCGTCTGGGCGGAGACCAGCCGCGAGAGGAGGGCGGCACGCGCGCGAGCATCGTGGAGGTTGACGAAGGCGGTCCGGACATCCGTGCGGACCTTCCAGATCTGGCCGATCCAGTCCCAGCGGGCGGCTTCGGCATCCGCTCTAGCCTGGCGCATGCGGTCGCCGCGCTTGCCGGCAGTCTCGATCGGAATATCGAAGGAGATGTCCGGGATCCAGGGTGGCGGCTTGGTTGAATCGTATCCTAGCGACGGAGACGCCGTCGGATTGGGGCGCTGGGCCGCGGTGAGGCGGGCGGCGCGGGAGACGCTCCATTGAGCGCGTGCAACGGCGAGGTCGGGCTGCTCGTAAATGGCGGCCAGGGTCAGGTGATTCAGATCCCACTGCGGCAGGGGCCACAATGCGGGCGAAGTCGGCAGGGCCTTCGCGACGAACGCGTGCAAGCCCGCGTCGGCGAGCGTTCGGGAGGTCCAGTCTTGGGCGGTCGCCGACGGATTGATGGGCTTGGGCTGGTAGCGCACGCAACCGCCGGTGCCGAGGGTCAGGAGGAGTCCCGAGAGCGCGGCGAATGCGAGCGCGGCCCTTTTTGGGGCCGGTCGGAGGACCCATCCAGAACGGCGTCCGCCGGCTTCGGGCAGATTGTCCGCGGGATTGGAGAAGGAGGAAGACGACGGCGGGTGGTGCGGCATGAAGCGTGATGAGATGGGCGTCGAGGCTCGGCGTGAGTACGGGCGGAGTGTAGCGGCTCGTCGATTACGGAAACATTACCCGTCCGATCCAAAATTGCACGGGCATGGCTGGACTGCCCCGGCATAATGTTGCCATAATGCTGGTTCCCCTAGAATTGGCTCCCATGCAAACCCCACATCCCCGCTTCCGCCGGGCACAGGGTCAGGTCGCCCGTCGTGCTGTCGCCTTGATTGCCCTCCTGCTCGCGGCCGGGCTGCCCGCCTCGCTGGCCGCCTCGTATCGAGTTGCGCGCACGATCGACGTCGGTGGTGACGGTGGTTGGGATTATCTGAGCGTCGATGCAGCGACGCATCGACTGTATGCGGCGCATGCGACTCATCTGGTGGTGATCGACACCCGGTCCGACCGGGTGGTCGGTCGCATCGACGACACTCCCGGGGTGCATGGCATCGCCATCGACGCCGCGCAGGGCCGTGGCTTCTCGAGCAACGGTCGGGAAAACACGATCGGCGTGGTTGACCTGAAGACGCTGCACGTCACGAACCGAATTCCCGCAGGTCGGAATCCCGACTGCATCCAGTTCTCCCCGGCGACCAACGAGGTGTACGCCTTCAATGGTCACAGCAACTCGGCGACGGTGGTCGACGCGACGACTGGGAAGGTTGTGACGACCATGCCCCTGCCGGGCCGGCCCGAGTTTGCGGTGCCGGATCCGGTGAGCCCCGACCTCTACCTGAACCTTGAGGACAAATCCGAAGTGGCGCGCATCGATGGTCGGGACCACCGCGTCGTCAGCGTCTGGCCGCTTGCGCCGGGCGAACATCCATCCGGTCTCGCCTTCGACGCGGTCCACCGCCGGCTGTTTTCGGGCTGCGAGAACGCGCAGGTGGAAGTCCTCGATGCGGATACGGGTCGCCTCGTGGCGACCATTCCCGCGGGTCGGGGCATTGACGCGGTGGGATTCGACCCGGGCACGGGGCTGGTCTTTGCATCGAATGGCCGCGATGGCACCCTGACCATAGCCCACGAGGACAGTCCGGACCGTTACACGGTTGTCCAGACATTGAAGACTGAGCTCGGCGCCCGCACGTTGGCCGTGGATACGGACTCGCACAAGGTGTACCTGGCCACGGCGAGCTTTCGCGGGGGCAAGCCGGGCTGGCGCAATATCGAGCCGGGAACCTTTCACATCCTGGTGGCCGAACTGAGCCCTTGAGCGGGGCCCGCATCCGAAACAGTCTGGGCCCATGCGCGTACTGCTCGTCGAGGATTCGGCGCGGTTGAGGAAAACCGTGAGCATGGCCCTGCGGCGGTCGGGCTTCTCCGTGGACGCCGCCGAGGACGGCGAGGAGGGGCTCTGGCTCGCGCAGTCGCACGACTACGACGCGATCGTGCTCGATCTCATGCTTCCGAAACTGGGAGGACTCGAGGTGGTGCATGAATTGCGAAAAAGGGGAAAGGCCACGCACATCCTGATTCTCACCGCGCTCGACGCGGTCGAGGACCGGGTGGCGGGCCTGAAGGCAGGGGCGGACGATTACCTGCCAAAGCCATTCGCCCTGGAGGAATTGATCGCCCGCGTGGAGGCGCTCTGCCGCCGCGCCTACGGGAGCAAGCAGACCGTGCTCCGGGTCGCGGATCTTGAGGTGGACACCGGAGCGCGCACGGCGCGCCGGGCGGGCGTGGCGCTCGAACTCACGGCGCGTGAGTACCAATTGCTTGAATACCTGATGCGGCGCAGGGACGAGGTGGTGTCCCGCTCGGAGATCGAGGAACACATCTACGACGGACACGTGGATCCGATGAGCAACGTGGTCGACTCGGCCGTCTGCGTCCTCAGGAAGAAGATCGTCGCGGGAGGATCGGCGGCGCCCCTGATCCACACGCGGCGCGGCCTGGGGTACCTGCTTGGCGAGGGCGAACGTCGATGAGATCGATCCGGCGCCAGTTGACGCGGGAAATGCTCGCGAGCCTGTCGATCCTGCTCGGAGCAGGGTTAGTCGCGATCGGCTTCACGGTTCGCACCCGCCTGACCCATGCGCTCGACGCCACGCTGCTGGCGCAGGGCCGGGCGGTGGGTGCGCTGACGGAATATGAAGGAGGACGCATCCAGTTCGATTTCTCCCAGGATTTCCTGCGCGAATACGACGGCCGGAGAGCCCGGCACTACTTTGAACTTTGGACGACCTCGGGAACGGTGATCCGACGATCGCCGGCGCTGAGGGGGGCGGATCTCGAGCGCCCGGCGACAATCGTCGAGGGGCGGCCGCGATTCTACGATTTGACCCTGCCAAACGGTCGGCACGGACGCGCCGTGTGTCTCCGGCTGAAACTGCAGGAGACGGATCCACGAACGGACGCCTCCGAGCCGGGTCGGACCACGGTGGACCTGGTGGCGGCGATCGACCGCGGCGAGCTCGACGAAACGCTGAGCGGTCTCATCGCTGCGGTGGCGGGCATCGGGGTGCTGATGGCGGCGGCCGTGCTTGTCCTCGTGCCCCGCCTGTTGTCGCGCGGCCTTTCGCCACTCGAGCGGCTTGGTGCAGATGCCTCGACGATCGACGCCCATACACTGTCCTTCCGTTTTGAAACCGCGAAACTGCCGATCGAGCTGCAGCCGATCGCGGACCGGCTCAACGAACTGCTGGCGCGGCTCGAGGCCTCGTTTGAACGAGAACGCCGGTTCAGCGCGGACCTCGCCCATGAACTGCGGACGCCACTTGCCGAACTGAGAAGCCTCCTGGAATGCGCGCTGAAGTGGCCCGAGTCGCGCGAACCGTCGACGGATCAGGAGGCGCTGGAGATCGCCCGGGAGCTGGAGAGCCTGGTGGGGCGCATGCTGGCGATTGCGCGTGGCGAACGCGGCAGCCTGCAGCTGGTTCGGGAGCACACTGAAGTCGCCCCGTTTGCCGACGAGTGCTGGCGGACTCACGAGGCTGCAGCTCGCGCCCGAGGGATCACGTTGAGGTTTGACGTGCAGCCCGGGGCGGTCGACACGGACCGGACGCTGTTTCGCTCGATTCTTTCAAACCTCTTCGAAAATGCAGTGGCCTATGCCCCGGCGGGATCCGCTGTGGAGGTGTGGGGCGGCCCGCGCGGCGAACGCTTCATCCTGCACGTCGCCAATCCTGCCGGCGAACTGACGGACGACGATGTCGCCAGGCTTTTCGACCGTTTTTGGCGCAAGGATGCGGCGCGGAGCGGGGGACGGCATCTCGGACTCGGACTCAACCTGGCTGCGACGTTTGCCGATGCGATGGGTTGGACCATCGCAGCCGAGACCGATGCGCAGTCGCGGCTAGTGATGACGCTCGGTATGACACCGCTTGTCCGCCGCGCGCGGTCCGGCGGTTGAGCCGCCGTCGGGTTCATCCGGCGGACTGCACGGCAAGCCCCTGCCCGTAGGCATCCGAGCGTCGGTCCAGGAGCCCGCGCAAGACGTCGACGAAATTCCGGAGCAGCGCCGAATTCTCGCGTTCGTTCCAGACGGCGCAGATCGCGAACGAGGGGCAATCCGTGCGGACCGCGTGCAGCCCAAGCCGCTCGGGGAGCGTGACGGCCGTGGGCATGAGGGCGATGCCGTAGCCCGCGGAGACACGACCGAGCACGCCTTCGAGTGTGGAGGCGCTCCGGCCGAAGGTCGGGGCAAAACCGGCCAGGCGGCAGGAGTGGGTGACGAAATGGCGATGACTGTGATCGGGGCTCTCCGTGCAGATCCAGGTTTCGTGCCGGAGGTTGCCGAGCTTCACCTCTGACAGGCTTGCGAGCGGGTGGGTGGTGGGCGAGACGACCATGACCTCGGACCGTTGCACCACCAGGCGCCCGAAATCGGCCCCCGGGGGAATGGCCTCCTCGGGCACGAAGCCGAGGTGCGCCTTTCGGGAGCGCAGTGCGTTGATGTGATCCTGCATCGGCGATTCGCGAAGATCCACGTCGACGCGGGGAAACCGGCGCCGGAACGCGGCCACCGCGCTGGGCAGGAGGTCCATGGGAAGGCGCCAGTCCGTGCAGATCAGCAGCGTGCCGCCGGCTCCGTCGTGTGCATCGCGGACCGAGCGAATGGCGCGATCGATCTGGGCGAGCACCCGGTCGCAATGCCCGAGGAAGAGCCGTCCCGAATCGGTCAGGCGAACATGGGCATGATTGCGATCAAGGAGAACCGTGCCGAGTTCGTCCTCGAGATCGCGGATCTGACGGCTCACGGCGGGCTGCACCACATGCAGTTTCTCCGCCGCCCGGCTGAAGCTGAGCGTTTTAGCCACGGCGGAGAAATAACGCAGGTGCCGGAGTTCCACGGACCGCATCATGTCAGTCGGCGGCGGGGAACTCAAGCGGCGGCCGGCGGGATCGGTGGACGGTCCCGGGCCGCGATGAGCAGGTAAAACGCAGGGACGATGAACAGCGTGAACAGGGTTCCGATCGACATGCCTGCGGCGATCACGAGGCCGATGCTATACCGCGCCTCGGCGCCCGCGCCCTTTGCGAAGACCAGCGGGAGGACGCCCAGCACCATCGCAGCTGTAGTCATCAGGATCGGACGCAGCCGGACACCCGCCGCATGCTCGACGGCCTGGCGGGCGGTGTATCCTTTTTGAGCACGCAGCTGGTTGGCGAATTCGACGATCAGGATGCCATGTTTCGTGATGAGCCCGACGAGCGTGATGAGGCCGACCTCCGTGTAGATGTTGAGCGTGGCTGCCCCTAGGTAGATGAAGCTCATGGCGCCCGCGAGCGAGAGCGGCACCGACACCATGATGATCAGGGGATCGCGGAAGCTCTCGTAAAGCGCACTCAGGACGAGGTAGATCACGAGGAGTGCCAGGAGAAACGTGGTGAGCAGGGAGCCGCTCTCCTGTACGTACTGCCGCAGTTCTCCGCCGTAGTCCTTCGAATACCCCTGCGGAAGGGTTTCGTCCGCGGCGCGGTTGAGCCAGGTCAGCACCTGTCCCATCGTGACTCCGGGCGCGGGCAGGAGCGAAAGCGTGGCGGCATTGAGCTGTTGGAAGCGGCGCAGGCTGCGCGGTTGGACGGTGGGTTCGATGCGGGCGAACGTCGACAGCGGGATCAACGTGCCGCGACCGGTCGCCACGTAGTAGTTGTCGAGCTGCGACACGTTGAGGCGGTACGCGCGCGAGACCTGGGGGGTGACCTTGTACGCGCGGCCGTCCATGGAAAAGCGGCTGACGTAACCGCCGCCGAGCATCGAGCCGAGGTCCGCGGACAGGCGCTGCATGTCGACGCCGAGGGCGGCGGCCTTCTCGCGGTCGATGGTGATGTCTCCCTCCGGCTGGTCGAACTTCAGGTTGTTGTCCCCGTAGACGAACAGGCCGCTCCCGAGCGCCCGTCCGAGGAGGGCGTTCGAGGCGTCGAGCACCCGGCTGTGGTCCTCGGTCGATCCAACGATGAACTGCACGGGCATTCCCGCCGGCGCGCCGGGCAGTGCCGGAGGCTGGAACCCCACGATGTTGGCACCCGCGATGCCCGAGGCGATGCCCTGGAACACCCCGAGCATCTGCAGCGTCGAGCGCTGCCGCTGGCTCCAGGGCTTCAGGACCCAACCGATGAACCCGGCGGACGGGGTGGGCGGTCCGCCCGAGGGATCGAAGCCGATTGCGGAGAACATCGCCTGCGTTTCGGGGAGCTTCCGGATGGATTCGTACACCTGGTCGGTGTAGCGCACCGCATGCTCCAGCGACGCGTCGGGCGCCGCGAAGGCGATGCCGATGACGAATCCCCGGTCCTCCGCGGGCGCCAGCTCCGAGCGCGAGCCCCGGACGAACAGCACCAGCGCCACCAGTACGAATCCGGCAAACAGATACAGCGCCGAACGCGCGTTCAGCGCCTTGTCCAGCAGATGCTCGTAGGCGCCCCGCAGGAGGTCGAACCCGCGGTCCAGGATCCCCGCCAACCCGCGGGGACTCTCGGTCGGGGGCAGCAGGCGGGAGGACAGCATCGGAGAGAGCGTCAGCGCGACGAACCCGGAGATCAGCACCGCCCCGGCGAGCGTGAATGCAAACTCCCTGAACAGCGAACCCGTCAGGCCGGTCTGGAATCCAATCGGCGCATACACGGCCGCGAGCGTGATCGTCATCGCGATCACCGCGCTCACCAGCTCCCTGGCGCCCGCCACCGCGGCGTCGAATGGCGTGTGCCCCTCTTCGATGTGACGGTGGATGTTTTCCACGACCACAATCGCGTCGTCGACGACGAGGCCTATCGCAAGGACCATCGCGAGCAAGGTGAGCAGGTTGATCGTGAACCCCATCGCGATCATCAGCACGCAGGCGCCGACCAGCGACAACGGGATGGCCACGACCGGCACCAGCACGGAGCGCACCGTGCCGAGGAAGAGATAGACGACGATGATCACGATCAATGTGGCCTCGACCAGCGTCTTGATGACCTCGGTGATCGACTCCCGGATGAATTCGGTGGAGTCATACGGCACGGTCATCGTCATCCCCCCGGGGAGCAGTCCGCGGAGTTCGGGGAAGAGGGCGCGCACGTTCCGGACGACGTCGAGCGAGTTGGCCGTCGGGAGCACGGTGATCCCGATGAAGGTCGTCGCCTTGCCGTTGAACTTCAGCGCGCTGTCGTAGTCCTCGGCCCCGAGGGTCACGTCGGCGATGTCGCGCAGGCGGACCGTTTCGCCGTCGTGGCGGCGGACGATGATGTCGCCGAATTTGGAGGGGTCCCGAAGGTCGGTGTTGGCGGTCAGGTTTACCATGATCATGGCGCCCTTGGTCTTGCCGACGGCCGCGAGCGTGCTTTGGCGGCCGATGATGTCGCGCACGTCCGCGGGGCTGAGTCCCAGCGCGGCCATGCGGTCGGGCTTCAGCCAGATGCGCACGGCGAAGGTGCGTCCGCCGAGGATCTCGGCGCTCTGGACGCCCGGCACGGTGGCGATCTTGGGCTGGACGACCCGCAGGAGGAAGTCGGAGATCTGCGTGGTGTCCATCGTGTCGCTCGAGAAGTTGAGGTACATGGCGGCGGTGGTGGCGCCGATCGACACGTCGAACACCGGGTCCTCCGCGCCCGCCGGGAGCTCATTGCGCACGCGGTTCACCTTGGAGGTGATCTGCGTGAGGGCTGCGTTGGAGTCGTAGTTGAGCCGCAGGCGCGCGCGGATGATGGAGACGCTCGGGCCGCTGGCGGACTCGAGGTAGTCGATGCCGTCGGCCGACGCGATCTCGCGCTCGAGGGGCGTGGTGATGAACCCGCGGACGAGGTCCGCGCTTGCCCCCGGGTAGACCGTGGTGACGGTGATCTCGGCGTCGCGTGTTTCCGGATACTGTCGGACGTTCAGCTGCCGGATCGCGACGAGGCCGGCGACCAGGAGGAAGACATTCACGACCGTGGCGAGCACGGGCCGGTGGATGAAGCGGTCGGTGAGTTGCATGGCTCAGCCCTCCACGGGCGCCGGCGCGGGGTTGTTGTCGGGAAGCACGGCGTTGTTGATCCGCACGGGGATTCCGTTGCGCAGCTTCATCTGGCCGGTGGAGACGACCTCCGCGCCCTCGGTCAGGCCATCGAGGATGGCGACCTGGTCGCCGCGTCGCGGGCCGGCCTTGACGAAGCGCTGTTGCACGACGGTACCGGCCGAGGTGTGCTCGACGAGATAGACATAGTCGCCGTAGGGACTGTGCGCGAGGGCCGTGGCAGGGATCGAGAGGACGGCAAGGGACTCGGGGAGCGCGACGTCGACGGAGGCGAACATGCCCGGGCTGAGGAGGTGATCGGGGTTGGCCACCCGGGCGCGGATGCGGAGATTCATCGTGTCGGTCGACACCTTGGGGTCGATCGCCTCGATTGTGCCATGGAAGGTCCGGCCGGGTCGGGCGTCGATGGAGATGGCGACGTCCATGCCGGGTTTCACGCGGGCGAGCTCCTGCTGGGGCAGCCCGAAGTCGGCGTAGATGGGGTCGAGCGACTCGAGCTGGACGATTTCGGAACCTGCGGCGAGGTACTCGCCGAGACTGACGCGCCTGAGGCCGAGACGTCCGGCGAAGGCCGCGGCGATGTGTTTTTTGGCGAGTCGGGCGTGAACCTCGTTCACCGCCGCCGCAGCCTGGTCGCGGGTGGCGCGAGCGGCGTCGAGCTCGGCCTGGGGGTTGGAGCCCTGGGTCCTGAGCTCCTCGGCGCGGGCGAGGCTGATGGAGGCGAGCCTGAGCGAAGCCTCCAGACCCGCCAGCTGGGCGCGCTCGATGGAATCGTCGAGCACGATCAGGCCGGCGCCGGCGGCAACCGACTGGCCCGATTCGAACTCAATCGAAGCCACCACGCCCGCGACCTCGTTGCTGACGACGATGCCCTGGGCGCTTCGAAGCGTGGAGACGGCGTGCAATTGCACCGACCAGGTCTCGCGCTGAGCGGTGGCGGTGCTCACGGTGGGCGGCGGCGGGGCGGTCATTGCGCGGGCCGCCATCGACGCGCGAACCTGGAGGTATTTGACCGCGAAGATGGCGCCGAAGATGAGCAGGCCGGCGGCGACGAGGAGTATGGCACGTTTGTTCATGGAGAGAGTGGGGCGGCGGCCTCGAGTTCAGGAGCGACGAGCGCCGAGCAGCATCGGCCCAGCCGCAGCGCCTGGCCCGGTGGCAGCGTGTCGGCCGCCTCCGAAAGCTCGCAGAGGAACCGCCAGAGTTGCCGGTCGCTCGCCGTGCGGCCCTGGGCGGTGAGCCGGACCTGGACGAAGCGCCGGTCGGCCGCTCCGTGCGTGCGTTCGATCCACCCGCGTCGCTCGAGCAGGCCGAGACTACGAGTCACCGCGGTTCGACTGCACCCTGCATACTCGGCGAGAATGCCGGGCGTGCATGGGGTCGGATGCAGCGAGAACAGGACGACGAGGATCAGGAACTGGGCCTCCTCTGAGTGACAGGGCGGGATCGAGGGCCAGATTCTGCGATGCACCGACTCTGCGGCCGCGAGAAACTCGAGCATCGCTCCGCAGCGCCGCTCATCGACTCCGGGCCTTTGGCGGGCCATCGAGAGCAGCGTGTGGTGGACGAGTCCTCCGCGTTGAAACATGGGGTCGTGACGGTCGCCCGGGTTTGGTTCAGGACTGGGGTAGTGCCGGCGGCCGATGTGCAAGGATACCCCAACGCGGCGCAGAGCGGAAATGCTTCGTTTCTCTCGCGGTTATCACCCAAAAGCATCATCCCCGGTCGCAGCCGGGCAGGGGACCGCCGCGTCGCTCCAATTTGAATTTTGCACTTTTCGGGCAATCCCTTCCTTCTGGGAATCCCGCGCGTCGCACCGCCTCGCGCCTCATGCCCATGAACTTCAATCGCCTCCTCGCCTGTTCGCTTCTCGCCATGACCCTTGCCCACGCTCGCGCCGCCACTGAACGCCTGTACATCGGAACCTACACCCGGGACAGCTCCAGCGTCGGAGTGTACACGCTCACGATGGATACCGAGACTGGGGCGCTGTCCACCCCGCGGCCGGCGGCGCAGCTGCAGGATCCGACCTTCCTTGCCCTCAATCCCGTCAAACCCGTCCTTTACGCAACCAGCCATGTCGCGGGCCCCGACGGCTCCCAGATCGGCGCGTTGACCGCCTTCTCGATCGATCCGGTTTCGGGAGACCTGCGTCCTTTGAACCAACGCGAGATCGCCGGAAAGAGCGCGCCGTGTTACGTCGTGGTCGACCCGACCGGACGTACCGTGCTGGATACGCAATACAACGAGGGGATCGTGGCGTCATTCCCCGTGCAGGCGGACGGCAGCCTTGGGCCGATCGGCTCGCTCGTGCATCACGCGGGCAAGCTCGGGCCCAACAAGGAGCGGCAGGACCATCCCCACGCGCATTCCTTTGTCGTCTCACTCGACGACCGCTTTGCCTTTGCCTGTGATCTCGCGATGGACCGCCTGGTGGCCTACCGCCTGGATTCGGCCCGCGGTACGATCGTGCCGGCGCCCGAACTCGACGCCTTGGCGAACCCCGGCGCGGGTCCGCGTCACTCGGTGTTCTCGAAGGATGCGCGGTTCCTCTACGTGGTGACGGAGATGGGGGGCACCGTGCAGGTCTTCTCGTACGAGGCCGCCACCGGCAAACTCAGCCCGATCCAGACGGTCAGCGCGCTGCCCGAGGGATTCAAAGGCCTCAACACCTCGGCGGAAATCTGCATCAGCCCCGATGGCCGCTTCGTCTATGCCTCGGACCGCGGCCCCGACCTGATCGCCCTCTTTTCGCGCGACCCGCAGACCGGCCTCCTCACGCGCCTCGAACAGGTGCCCTGCGGCGGAAAGCATCCGCGCAACTTCGCACTGTCGCCCGACGGACGCTGGCTCGTGTGTGCGAATCGCGACACGAACAACCTCGCGGTCTTCCGGGTGAACCGCGACACTGGGCGTCTCACGCTCGTGTCCAACGACACCCAGGTGCCGAAGGCCGTGTGCGTGCTCTTCGTGCCCCCGGCGAAGTCGTGAGGCTGCGAAGAAATCGTACGCGTACAACTGCGTCCAGGTGCCGTTGATGACTGGTTCGACCCTGCGGCGCCGACCGATATTTTCTCCTCGATGGCCGGCGCCGGCTGGCAATCCTTCCTCCATTCATGGCTGATTTCCTAGAGACCGCCCGCCGAGACAACGTTGACCGCGCCTTCCTCATCGGCGTGCAGACGACCGACATGCCCGAAGGCGAGGGGGCGGAGCTGCTCGGCGAACTCGTGGAGCTCGTCGAGAACCTCGACTACGAAATCGCGGGCCGTGTGCTCGTGAACCTCCGCGCGGCGACGCCGGCCATGCTGCTCGGCAAGGGCAAGGCCGAGGAACTCGCCGCGCAGGCCAAGGCCTCCGGCGCGCAGTTGATTGTGTTCGACGAGGAGCTGTCACCCGCCCAGCAGCGCAATTGGGAGGAGTTGACCGGTGTGGCCGTGATCGACCGGCAGGAGGTCATTCTCGAGATCTTCGCCGACCGCGCCCGTACCCGCGAGGCCATCCTCCAGGTGGCGCTCGCCCGGATGGAGTATTCGCTGCCGCGCCTGACCCGCGCCTGGACCCACCTTTCGCGCCAGCGCGGCAAGGGCGCCATGGGCGGCGAGGGCGAGACCCAGCTCGAACAGGACCGCCGCATCGTCCGCAACCGCATCGCCCACTTGAAGGAACAGCTGGCCGAGGTCCGCCAGCAGCGCGGGGTCCAGCGCAACCGCCGCCTGCGCGTGCCCGTGCCGACCGCGTCGATCGTCGGCTACACCAACGCCGGCAAGTCCTCGATCCTCAATTCGCTCACCGGCGCCCACGTGCTCGCGGAGGACAAGCTGTTCGCCACGCTCGATCCCACCACGCGCCAGCTCCAACTGCCGAACAACCAGAAGCTCCTCGTCACCGACACGGTCGGCTTCATCCGGCGACTCCCGCACGGACTGGTCGAGGCCTTCAAGGCAACCCTCGAGGAAGTGCTCGTGGCGGATTTCCTGATACACGTGCTCGATGTCACGAATCCCAACGTCGAGAAGCACCACGAGACTACGCTCGCCGTGCTCAAGGAACTCGGGGCCGAGGACAAGCGCATCATCACCGTTTTCAACAAGGTCGACGCCGCGACGCCCGAACAGATCGGCCACGCCCGCCGCTTCGCCCCCGGCGCCCTGCTGGTGAGTGCGCACACGAAGGTGGGGCTCGAGGAGCTCATGGAGCACTGCTCCGAACTGATCGCGAAGGAATTTTCACTGGCCGAGCTGTTGATTCCGCACAACCGCTACGATGCGATCGCGCGCCTGCACGAGTCCGGCTACATTCACGACCAAGAGCACCTTGACGAGGGCATCCTGATCCACGGGCGATTCCCTCCGTCGCAGGCGGGGTTCTTCGCCCCGTTCGTTCGCCGCCAGGCGTGAGGCCGGACGGTGCATGGGTGCCGACCGTTCAGCTCTGTGAGTCGTAGACCTGAAGCCGGGCGAAGTACGGCTTGAAGGCCTCGACGAAGGCCAGGTGAATCGGATCCGCTTGATAGGCGTCGTGCGCGGCGACGTCCTTGCACACAACCGTCAGCGCGACGTCGAAGGACTTGTCGACCACGGGCCGATCCGGCACCGGAGCGGGTGAGCCCACGAAGACGGCATCGACGCAGCGGATGGCCTTGAGCGTTTCAACGCCCAGACGAAAACTTGCGCGCTGCGCGTCGTTGAGCCCGGGTTTCAGCCAGAAGTATACGGAGTGTACGAGCATGATGAATGAAGGATGGAGGTCGGAAGTCGGAGGTCGGAGGACAGCGGTCAGAGGACAGATGTCAGAGCACAGGCGGCGGAAGTGGAGGGACAAAGGTCAGAGGACAGAAGACAGAGGTCAGAGGGCTGAAGTCAGTGGACGATGGGGGCGGGAGCGGAGGGTGTCGCGTCGGAAGTTTTTGGAAAATCGAAAAAAATCAACGGGAAACAGCGGCGCTGAGGTGATTATAGATCCTATTGATTACGAATTGTTTGTTACTAAATTTAGTTCACCTTGCGCGCGATCCGTCGAGGGTGGTTGGAAAAAATCGGAACTGAGCCGCTTGCATTTTTGGCGCTGTGGTCCGTAATTTCGGTCGTCGTAACCAATCCATTCCTTCCATGACCACCTACTTTCAGATCATGACGCCGTCCCGCCTCATCGCCGCGATGTGGCGCCGCGCCATGATCTCCACGGTGGTCGCCGCAAATCATACGGCACTTTGTGCGGTCGTCTCCGTCTCCTCTAAAGACGGTCGCCGCGTCCGCCAACCAGGAAGTGGATCCCTCTGAGCGATAATCCGATGTAACGCCCGAGCCCACTTCCAACCGGAAGTGGGTTTTTTGTTTCCGACCAAGAAGCCGCTTCCGGAACCCGAGTTCTGAGGAACTCGTTCCATTTCCGAGCGGCTTCAATGCTGAGCCCAGGCAAATCAGCCAAGGTCCGAATCAAAATCCCCGGCCGTCCAATCCGGGTGCCACAGAGGCGCCCGACAGGGACGAAGGTGCGCGACGGCGCCGCAATGCGACGCCTCCATCCGGCTCCGCCTGCCCATTCCTTTTCCATCCACGGTCACTGAGGGCGGACGGGAGAGAAATCTTCTCCCGCCGAGCGACCTGAGCCGTGGTTTCCTTTTCAACGGACAGGGGCGTTGGCCCTGCACGCCGTCGCGCACCACCGGGGAAAAATCTCTCTTTTCCCATCCACATGAATGCGCCCACCCAAACCTACGAAACTCCCGATGAGATTGCGGAAGTGTTGCCGGTCGTCGATGCCGTCATGGCTTCGCTCGACCGGCGTCTCCCGATCCACATCTCCCGCGACGACCTCGCCAGCGCGGGCAAGCTGGCCCTGATCGAGGCGCTGCGCCGTTTCGAAGGTCCGACGCGCGAGGCACGCGCCTACTGCTTCACCCGCGTCAGGGGAGCAGTGTACGACGAACTCAGGCGGCTCGATCCGCTCTCGCGGCGCACGCGCGCCCAGGTATCGCTCGTGCAGCAGGCCCGCACGTCCCTGGAGGCCAACCTCGGTCGACTGCCGACCGATGGCGAGATCTCGCAGGCGACGGGCATGGCTCTCGACAAGCTGCGCCAGCTCGACCGGCTCACCACGGCGACCGCCCTGCGTTCGCTGCAGGAGGAGAACGCCGAGGGCGAGCCCCTGCACCAGGTCGCGGACGTCGACACGCCGTGCCCGTCGCAGGTGGTCGAGGACGAGGACCTGGCCGAGACCGTCCAGGACGCCCTAGAGCGCCTCCCGCGGACGCAGGCGTACGTCGTGCGCCGGTATCATTTCGAGGATGCGACGCTCGACCAGATCGCGGGCGAGATCGGAATTTCGCGCGAGCGGGTTCGTCAGCTCAAGGTGGCCGCGGAGAAGAAGCTCCGTGGAGACCTGCTGTTGATGGGCCTTTGGCACGCCAGAAGCGCGGCGGCCTGACTGCCGCTGTAACAGGGGAACAAGCGCGCGGCCGGTTGGCTTGGGCCAGCCGGCCGCGTCGTCTTTGGGCGCCGCCTCAACGCACCTGCTCGAGCGGCAGCTCGTGGAGACGAAGATCCGGGTTCTTCTCCATGAAGTAGCGCATGGTCCAGTCGTTCGGAAACAACACGATGGTGTTGTCGTGACGATCCGAGCCGAAGCTCACTCCGCTGGCCACGACGAGCGAGGAAAGGTTGGCGAGCGACGGGTGCGGCTCGATCCAGCGCATGAGGGTCCACGAGGCGGCCTCGAGACGCGACTCAGCGTTGTATTCGCTCTTCAGGCGATACTGGACGACTTCAAACTGGAGCGGGCCGACCGCGGCGAGGAGCGTGGAGCCCGGAGGTGCATGGCGGGCGTTGAACGACTGCACGACGCCCTCCTGGAGAAGCTGCTCGAGACCGGCGCGGTATTTTTTCGAGTCCGAGGGATTCGGATTCGAGATGTACGCGAACACCTCGGGCGGAAACCGGGGAATCTCGTTGAAGTGGATCGTTCGATCCTCCGTCAGCGTATCGCCGATGCCGAAGGCGTCGTAGCCAACCAGCCCGATCACATCGCCGGGCCAGGCCTCGTCGACGGTCTCGCGCTCCTGGCCGAAGAGCTTGTGCGAGGAGGAGAGGCGCACCGTCTTTCCGGTCCGCTGGTGGGTGACGACCATGTCGCGGGTGAAGCGGCCGGAGCAGACGCGAAGGAACGCGATGCGGTCGCGGTGCTTCGGATCCATGTTCGCCTGGATCTTGAAAATGAATCCGGAGAATTTCTCGTGAGTCACCGGAATCTCGCGCAGGTCCACGGGCGCGGCTTCTCCTGAGATCGGTGCCGAGGATGCGCGACGGGCCGCGGGAGGGACCGAGTCGTGCAGGAAACCGTCGAGCAGGAGCTGCACGCCGAAATTGTTCACGGCGCTTCCGAAATAGACCGGGGTTTGTTTGCCGGCATGCACGGCCGCCAGGTCAAACGGATGGCCGGCGCCATCGAGCATCGCGATCTGCTCGGCGACCGTCTCGTACACGGCCGGATCCAGTTTCTCGCGGACGAGCGGATCATCGAGTCCCGCGACGCTCTCGGGGGCACGGTAGGCGCCGCCGGGGACACGTTCGAAGAGGTGAACCTGCCGCGCGCGCCGGTCGTAGACGCCGCGGAATTCCGGGCCATTGCCCAGGGGCCAGGTGATGGGACAGGTCTGCAGGCCAAGGACCGTCTCAAGTTCGTCCAGCAATGCGAGCGGGTCGCGCGTGGGACGGTCGCACTTGTTCATGAACGTGAGAATCGGGATGCCGCGCCGGCGGCAGACCTCGAACAGCTTTCGCGTCTGCGGTTCGATGCCCTTGGCGGCATCGATCACCATCAGGGCCGCGTCGACCGCGGTGAGCACGCGATAGGTGTCCTCGGAGAAGTCCTTGTGTCCGGGCGTATCCAGCAGGTTGACCGCGTAGCCCTGGTAATCGAACTGCAGGACGGTGGAACTCACCGAAATTCCGCGCTGCTTTTCGAGCTCCATCCAGTCGCTCGTCGTCGCCCGTTGGTTTTTTCTATCCTTAACGGCTCCAGCAAGATGAATCGCATTCCCGTAAAGCAGGAACTTTTCGGTGAGCGTCGTTTTTCCGGCGTCGGGATGGGAGATGATGGCGAAGGTCCGGCGCCGGGCGATTTCCGTGGAGGCAGACATGGCAAAGGGATGACCAAAGCGGCGAGGGTGGAGGCTGGAAAGCTCAAAGTCACCCGAGGTCCACGGCGGATCGTGAGTCGAATCGCTGGCTGTCAGTTTGATTGTTAAGCATTTTACACTTAATTCGTAATAATCCGCATTGCCGAGGGGAGGTAATCCCGATGCCTTCTGTGTAACGTGTCGATATAGTGCTCATGACAACCCCGGTTATGACCCATCCCGTCCTCTTGATTTCGGCCAGCGTATACACGCTTGGCATAGTGGTCTTCGGACTTGGCATTCTCCAGGCCCGCAGACTTCGCCGGATCTCGTCCCGGCACATCGATCTGCATTCCTGAACCGCACCTGAATCCCGTCCGAATTTCGGAGGCCCGCCATGATCAGCAACGCCACATCCAATTCCACGTCCAATCTCTACACCGCGCCGCTGGCGGGCGTTGAGCGGGGCGTGCAGAAGATGGACGAGGCGAGCGGGAAGATCGCGGCGGGGGATCTGAGCCCTACGACCGTGGGTTCGGACATCGAGGCGGCGCGTTTTGTGCAGGCCAACGCAGTCTCCCTGCGCACCGCCGATCGCATGGTCGGCACCCTGATCAATACGGTGGCCTGATTATCGGGCCTCTCTGCCAGGACCCGCCCGGACAGCTCCCTGACTGGCGTCTGTGGTCTTGGCATGGGTCCTGCCTGAATGGGTGCATGCAGAGATCAGTCGGCCCATGTCAGCCTGAGAGCACGGTTCCAGAAGACGAAGAATCCTGCCGGACTTCGTTGGAACGATTCCGCGGCATTGTCCAAAACGCGGTCGAAGGGATCTTTCAGTCCACCCCGGATGGCCGGTATCTGCTGGTGAATCCCGCCTTGGCGCGAATGTACGGCTACGAGTCGCCGGAGGAGATGATTCGCGGCATTGAGGACATTTCTCGGTCGATCTATGTGGATCCTGCGGCTCGAACGGACTTCAAGCGAAGGATGGAGGAGGACGGGGAGGTGCGAGGGCTGGAATACCAGGTCCGTCGACGCGATGGTCGGCTGATATGGATATCTGAATACGCCCGGGCCGTGCGCGACGACCGGGGAAGCGTTAGCTATTACGAGGGGTTTGTTCAGGACATCACCAAACGGAAGGAGGCCGAGGCGGCATTGACGACCGCCAAGGAGGCCGCCGAGGCCGCGAGCACCGCCAAGAGCCAGTTTCTCGCGGTCATGAGTCACGAGATACGGACTCCAATGAACGGAGTCGTCGGTATGACCTCCCTGCTTCTCGATACGTCGTTGTCCGGAGAGCAGCGGGAGTTCGTGGAGACCATACGACGCAGCGGCGACGCATTGCTCGCGCTGATTGATGAGATACTCGACTTCTCCAAGATCGAGGCGGGGCGGCTGGAGCTTGAGACGGTGGAATTTCCAATTCGTCAGTGCATCGTGGAGGCGATCGAACTCTTCGCGCATTCGGCCCGACGAAAGGGCTTGGAATTGGTGTGCGAATTCTCCGACGACGTGCCGATTTGCGTGGTGGGTGACTCCGCCCGGCTTCGGCAGGTCGTGGTCAATCTCGTGGGCAACGCCGTCAAGTTCACCGAAGCAGGTCAGATCGCGATTTCAGTATCGGCGGCTCCGGCGGGCGACAACCCACCTCTGCGATTGCACCTGCAGGTCGTGGTTTCGGACACGGGCATCGGCATACCCAAGGCGGGTCTTGAACGCCTCTTCGAGGCATTCACCCAGGCGGATTCCTCCACCACGCGGCGGTACGGCGGAACCGGGCTGGGCCTGGCAATCTGTCGGCGCCTAGTGCGGCTCATGGGTGGCGAACTCGAGGTGACGAGCGAGGAGGGGCGGGGATCGAACTTCCGATTTTATGTTGAATTGGGCATTGCATCGGATTGCCCGCAGGCTGCGCCCATTGAAACGACCTCCCTCGAAGGAAAACGGCCTCGTACGAAGCCACCGCAGCCGGAGCCCGTAGATTCAGGGGTGCGGATTCTCCTCGCGGAGGACAACCCCGTGAACCAGCGGGTGGTCTTGTCCATGCTCGCCCGCCTGGGCCACCGGGCAGATGTCGCGAGGAATGGCCTCGAGGCGATCGATGCGCTCGAACGTCGGGAGTATCATCTCGTGTTGATGGACGTCCAGATGCCCGAGATGGACGGCCGGGAGGCGACGAGACGACTGAGACAGGTTCGACAGAGTGGCCTTCCGTGGGTGGTCGCTCTCACCGCCGACGCCTTGCAGGGCGACCGGGAGCGCTGTCTCGAGGCTGGCATGAACGACTATGTCACCAAGCCGGTCACGCTGGGTCGACTTAGGGATGCGGTCGGGCGGGGATTGCAGGCCATTGGCATGAGGGCGTGAAAATGCATGCAGGGTTTGACGCGCCCCCGGCGCGTGGCTGACTTGCCGGCCAATGAGTGAAAATCCCTTTCTTGAGACCGCCTTTGAACTGCCCTGGAGTCGGCTGACCGCAGATCAGGTGCGTCCGGGAATCACCGAGGCGCTGGCGCGCGCGCAGGTCGAGGTGGACGCGATCGCGACGCTCGATCTCGGCGCGGTGACCTTTGAGAACACCTTCCTGGCGCTGGAGCATGCGACCGAGACCCTGGGCGTGGCCTGGGGAAAGGTCTCGAACCTGCAGTCGGTCGCGGACAGCCCCGCGCTGCGCGAGGCGCACAACGCGATGCTGCCGGCGGTATCGGCGTTCTATGCGCGGATCCCGCTCAACGCCGCGCTTTGGGAGCGCCTGAAGGCGTATTCGGGATCCGACGACGCGAAGGCGCTGACCGGAGTGCGCCGCCGCTTTCTGGAGGAGACCCTTGCCGACTTCCGCCAGTCGGGTGCGGACCTCCCGGCCGACAAGCGCGCCCGGCTCGAGGAGATCCAGGCCGAGCTTTCGCAGCTCACCCAGCGTTATTCCGAGAACGTCCTGGACGCCACGAACGCGTGGCAGCTGATCGTGGACGACCCGGCGCGTCTGGCGGGAATTCCGGAACGCGGTCGCGAGGCCGCGAGGCGCGCGGCGCGCCAGAAGGGGTTCGGTACCGACGAGCGTCCCGCGTGGCGGTTCAGCCTGCAGGCGCCGTCGCTCGAGCCGCTGATGACGTATGGCGAGGACGCCGACCTGCGTCGCATGGCCTGGCAGGGCACGGCCCGCGTGAGCGGGCTCGCGCCGTACGACAACACACCGCTCATCCGGCGGATCCTGGCGCTGCGCGCGGAGAAGGCCTCGATCCTCGGGTATCAAAACTTCGGAGACCTGGTGACCGAGCGCCGCATGGCAAAGAGCGCCGGCGCGGCCCTGGCCTTCATCGAGGACATCGAGCGCGGCGCCCGCGCGGCCTTCGAGCGGGAATGCGCCGAGCTCGAGGCGTTCAAGGCCGCGCAAACCGGCGCGGCGCCCGGGCGCCTTGCACCGTGGGACCTGGCGTTCTGGGCCGAGCGCCTGCGCAAGGCCAGCTACGACTTCGACGACGAGGCGCTGAGGCCGTACTTCCCGATGGATCGGGTCATCTCCGGCCTGTTTGAACTCGCTTCGCGCGTCTTTGGGCTGCGCATCACGGAGCGTGCGCCGGGTACCGTCGACGTCTGGCATCCCGAGGTCCGCTTCTACGACGTCCACGACCGGCAGGGGCGGCATATCGGTTCATTTTATGCCGATTGGCATCCCCGCGAATCGAAACGCGGCGGCGCCTGGATGAACTACCTACTCACCGGCGGGCCGACGCCCGACGGGGGGCGCGCGCCGCATCTGGGGCTGATTTGTGGGAACATGACTCCGCCGGTCGACGGCAAGCCGGCCCTGCTGTCGCACCGCGAGGTGGAGACGGTCTTTCACGAATTCGGACACCTGCTGCACCACCTGCTGGGCGAGGTGGAGATCCATTCGCTCAACGGCGTCAACGTCGCCTGGGACTTCGTGGAGCTTCCCTCGCAGATCATGGAAAACTGGTGCTGGGAGCGGGAGAGCCTGGATCTGTTCGCCCGGCATCATGAGACTGGCCAGCCGATTCCCGAGGAGTTGTTCAGCCGGATGCGTGCGGCGCGCCAGTTTCGGGCCGGTTGTGCGACCATGCGCCAGATCCAGTTTGCCAAGATGGACCTGCTGCTGCATCTGCGGGCGGGCGAATTCGGCGCGGGCGACCTCGAGGCCGCGGTGCGCGCTGCGATCGCCGATACGATCGTGCCCACGGAGCCGCCTTCGCCGACCATCGTCCGGCGATTCACGCACATCTTCGCTGATCCCGTCGGCTACGCGTCGGGCTATTATTCATACAAGTGGGCGGAAGTGCTGGAGGCGGACGCCTTCACGCGATTCCTCAACGAAGGCCTCTTCAGCGAGCGCGTCGGCGGCGAATTCGTCGAACACGTCCTGAGCAAGGGCAATTCGGAGGATCCTGCGGTGTTGTTCCGCCGCTTCATGGGTCGGGATCCCGACCCCAAGGCGCTGCTGGTCCGGGCGGGGCTGGCGTGAGTCGCGTGGCCGCGAATCGCGCGTTCGGGCGTCTCCACGCTTGAGCGCGCGGCGGCGCACCCCAGAGTGGCGCGTGCCATGCCGCGCGAGACGCACGTCATCCCCTGGACCCAGCCCCTGCTGCCGCAACTCGCGGCCTGGCTCTGCGCAGGGCAGGTCTCGGCGCCCTGGGATTTGTCGGATGTCGCGGTGGTCGTGCCGACGCGCCAGGCCGGGCGCCGGCTTAGGGCTGTGCTGGCCGAGCGTGCGCGGGAGAAGGGAACGGGCATCCTTGCGCCGCACATTGCCACTCCCGAGTGGATCGAAGCCGTGGTCGCGGCCGATGGTGGACCCTCCCAGCCCGACCAGTTGGCGGCCTGGGGGGAGGTGCTGAAGGCGCTCGATCTCGATGAGGTCAGGGCGCTGGTGCCGGTCGACCCGCCGCGCCGCGACGGCGCCTGGGCGCTCGGCTTTGCGGAGCAGTTGGCGCGCCTCAAGACCGAGCTGAACCGGGCCCTGATCGATTTTCACGGTGTCGCGACGCGCACGTCCGGGACGGATTACGAACCCGAGCGGTGGGCGTCGCTCGCGTTGATCGAGGACCGCTGGCGGGCGAGGCTGGCCGAGCGTTCCTTCGAGGATCCGTTCCTTCGGCTCGCAAGGGTGGTGGATGAGGTACCGCCGCCTCCGGATATCCGGCGGATCGTAGTCGCCGCCGTGCCGGACCTGTCTCCTGTGGCCGAACGGATACTCGCGCGCTGGTCGGACGGTTTGCCGGTCCAGGTGGTCGTGCACGGAGCGCCGGAGCTGTCGCTGCACGATGCCTGGGGACGGCCCGCGACCGACAGTCCGCGCCGTCCGTTGAAACTCGACGGTCCCCGCTGCGCGATCCGCTCGTTGAAGGATCCGGCTGAGCTGGCCCGGCGCGTGGCGGGCCTCGCCGAAGCATACACACGGGCGCCGTCGAGCCTGTCGATCACGCTGGCGGACCCGAACCTGGTGTCGACGGTGGCGGCCGAGTTCGAAGCGCGCGGGCTCGGGCACCACGATCCCGCCGGACGACCGCTGGCCCGGAGTGCGATCGCCGCAACGGTCCGCACGCTTGCCGGCCTTGCGGGCGAGGACGGACTTGGGGCGGCGCACCTGCTGGCCCGAAATCCCGCGTTCTGCGCGTACGCGTCGGGGCGTGCGGGCTGGTTTCAGGGACCGGTGGAGTTCTCGGTTCAGCTGGATGCGCTCGCGGTGGCACGCCTTCCTTCGGGACTTGGTGCTGCGATCGAGGCCGCACGGGCGGAGGGAAGGGACGGCCTGCGTCAGGTGCTCGAATGGTTCTCGGCGGCTGCGGCCCGGTTTCGGCGGGAGCCGTTTTTCCGAACCTTGTCGGATCTGGTCGCCGAGGTGCATGCGGACGCCCGCGTGGATGCGGGAGCCCTGGAAGAGGCGGAGGCCGCGGCCGCGCTGGCCCGCGAGCTGGCCAGCCTGGCCTCGGTCGAGGCGCGGCATGCCTCGCTACCCGGCGATTTCTGGCCGGCGCTTCTGGGGCGGCTCCTCAATTCCCTGCGCCTGTATCCAGCGCGTCCCGACGAGGCCTGGGACCTGCAGGGCTGGATGGAGATCGCGTTCGACCCTGCGCCGCACCTGGTGGTGGGCGGTTTCAACGAGGGCTCGGTGCCCGAGACGACGCAGGGCGATCCGTTCATGCCGGAGACTCTGCGGCGGCACCTTGGCCTGGAGAGCAACGACCGCAGGCAGGCTCGCGACCGCCTCCTCCTCGAGGCAGCGGTGCGCTCACGCTCCGAGTCGGGCCGCGTCGACATCCTGGTCCCCAAGCTCGGCGGCGGGGGCGATCCCCTCCAGCCTTCGCGCCTGCTGTTCGCGTGCTCTGACGAGGAACTCATTGCCACCGCGAGATACCTGTTCGAACCCCTGCCGCCGCCCGAAGCGAAACCACCGCGGGTCATTCCCTGGCGACTCAAGGCGCTCCCCGCGACGCTGCCGCAAAGCCTGTCGGCGAGCGCGATCAGGGCGTACCTGGATTGTCCGTATCGCTATTATCTGGAGTACGGCCTGCGCGCGCGGCCGCTCGACACCGAGAAGCGCGACCTGGACCCGACCGACTTCGGCACGCTCTGCCACGCGGCCTTTGAGGCGATGGCGAAGGATTCGGTGATGTGCGAGGTCGAGGACGAGGCGATGCTGGCGGAGTTTCTCGTGTCCCAGCTCAACGCCGCCGCCGCGGAACGGTTCGGCCGCCTGGGTTCGTTTGCCGTGAAACTACAGCTTGAGGCTGCGGCAGCCCGGCTGCGGGCCGCGGCAACAGTCGAGGCGGCCCAGCGGGCCGAGGGGTGGCGCACGGTGGAAACCGAGCGCTCCTGGAGCCTGGAAATCGGCGGGTTCCGGTTTGGAGGCGTCATCGATCGCATCGACCGCCATGCCGACGGCCGTATCCGCGTTCTCGATTACAAGACCGCCGACAAGGCAAAGTCTCCCAGGGACACGCACTGGGCGACCGTGCCAGTGGCGGCAGACCATGTCCTGCCCGAGGCGCGCCTCGAGGTCGAGGGGCGCGCGCGCCGATGGACCGATCTCCAGCTCCCGCTGTACGTGCTCGCCACGCGGGTCATGACCGGGGTCGAGCCGGCTGCGGGTTACTTCATCCTTCCGAAGACCAAGGAGGAGACCGAGGTGCGCATCTGGGAGGAACTCGGCGCGGATCGACTCCGCGAGGCGGAGTCCTGCGCCGTCGCGGTGGCGCGTGCGATCGCCGCGGGCCGCTTCTGGCCGCCGGCGCCGCGCCGGACCTGGGACGAGGCCTATGAGGCGCTCTTCCCGGAGGGCATCGAAAGCGCGGTGGAGCCTGGTCCCTTCGCCATGATGGAAGGGAGGCGGACGTGAGCCGCTTCGGACACGAACTCATCGCCGCAAGCGCGGGCACCGGAAAGACGTACCAGCTCACGGTACGGTATCTGCGGCTGCTGTTCGCCACGGGTGAACCCGAGCGGATCATCGCGCTGACCTTCACGCGAAAGGCGGCGGGCGAATTCTTCGAGAAAATCTTTCACCGCCTCGCATGCGCCGCGGCCGACCCCGCGGAAGCCTCGGAGCTGGCACGCGACATCGGGCTCCCGGTGGACAGTGGAGCCTGCCTCCGCCATCTCCGGCTCCTGCTCGACCGCCTTCACCGCCTGCAGCTCTCGACCTACGACAGTTTCTTCTCGCGCGTCGTGCGGGGGTTTCCGTTCGAGCTGGGACTTGGGGCGCCGCCCGAACTCATCGATGACCATCAGCGCGCCGAGGCGGTGCGACGCGCCCAGGCGGAACTGCTCTCGCTCGAGGGGGAGGAGGAGCGGCTGCAGGAATTCTGGCATGCCTTCAAGCGGGCCACGATGGGCCGCGAGGAAAAGCGGACCACGGACCTGCTCGATGCGTTCATCGAGGAACACCAGTCGCTCTACCTCGAGGAGCCCGACCCGGCGCGCTGGGGAAATCCGGCGGCCATCTGGCCGGAGGGGTGTCCCTGGCGGGAGACGGGTGACGATCCCCGTCAGCTCGCGGCCGCCTTTTCCGACGCGCTCCCCTGGGCTACGCTTAGTGCCGCGCAGTCCGGCGACTGGCGGGCCTTCCTGGACGCACTGGCCGAGTGGCGCCCGCCCGCGGAGCTGCCTGCGACCGTGCGCAAGTTCGTGGTGAAATTCCTGGAGGTCCTGGCCGACCTCGATCGCGGAAGCGCGCGGATCACGGTGCGGAAGAGGATGGATCTCACACCCGAGCTCTGCGACCTCGGCGCCCGACTCGCGCGGACCGGGGTCTGGATGGAACTCGCGCCCCGGCTTGTCGCGACGCGCGGTATCCAGGAGCTCATCACGCTCTTCGAGCGCGTCTATCGCGACGACGTCCGGAGCCGGGGCTGGCTCACGATCGGGGACATGACGCGCCTGCTCTCGGGGGTCGGCGAGGCGTCCGGGCTCGAGGACGAGGAGCTACGGCGCCAGATGACATACCGCCTCGACGGGGCGTTCGATCACTGGCTCCTGGACGAGTTTCAGGACACCAGCCACGCGCAGTGGCGGGCGATCGCGGGACTGGTCGACGAGGTGATCCAGGACCCCGAGGGGCGGCGCAGTTTCTTTGCCGTCGGCGACACGAAACAGTGCCTGTACATGTGGCGCGGGAGCGACGACAAGCTCTTCGACCGCGTGTCGGCGGCCTACGGCGCGGCGCTGGAGCAGCGGAAGTTGTCGGAATCCTATCGCTCGACCGGTCCGGTGCTCGCGATGGTCAACGGGGTCTTCGGAGCCTCGGCGGCGATCGCCGAGGTGTGTGGCGAGGAGGTCGCCGCACGCTGGTCGCGCATGTGGACCGATCACCGCAGCGCCGCGACGCTTGCGGCGAAGCCCGGCTATTCGTGCTGGTTGCTTTCCGGGTCGGACGACGAACCGCGGCGGCGCGACCTCCTCCGGCTGCTGCAGGGACTCGATCCGCTGTCCCGCGGATTGTCGGTCGCGGTCCTGACCCAGACCAATGCGGATGCCGCCGCGTTGGTCGATTACCTCAGGAGCCAGGGGCTCCCGTGCTCGCTGGCGGCCGAAGTGCGGCCTGGCCGCGACAACGCCGCATCGGTTGCGCTGCGGTCCTACCTTCGTGTGGCCGCCCATCCCGGCGACCGACTGGCATGGACGCACCTGCGCATGACGCCAGCGGGTGAAGAACTCGAGCGGCGGCATCGCGGGCCCGAAGGCCTGGCGGAGCAGGTCCGCCGGAGGGCGTCGGCGGCCGGCATGGAGGGCGTGGTGGCGGATTGGATGCGGATTGCCGCGCCGCATTTCGGCGAAGGGAATCGATTCTCTCCGGCCCGCATGGCCGAGTGCGCCGCCGCCGCGCGCGAATTCGACGCGGCCGGGGGGATCGACATCGACGCGTTCGTGCGCGAACTCGACGCCCTCGCACTCCGCGAGACCGACGTGCCCGGGCAGGTTGCGATCATGACCGTGCACAAGGCCAAGGGGCTCGACTGGGACTTCGTGATTCTGCCGGATCTCGAGGGGAACAGCCTGCGCGAACGCCGCCGCTCGATAGCGGTGAAACGCAGCGCCGAGGGGACGGTGGAATGGATCCTCCAGACCCCGCGAAAGGACATCGCGTCGGGCGATGCGGTGCTCGGCGCGCAGATTGCCGACGCCGAGGGTGACGCAGCGTTCGAGCAGCTGTGCGTGCTGTATGTGGCGATGACCCGCGCCCGGCTGGGACTTTTCGTGCTCAGCTCCGATCCTGCCCGCACGAAATCGGCCAATTTCGTCACCCTCCTTGGCCGGGCGCTCGGTCCTCAGCCCCGCGACCGCGTGATCGGGGGGCAGACTTTCCTCTGCGCCTGGGAAGAGGGCCAGCCGGCGGCTGCCGAGATGGCGAGGCCCGGGCGTCCTCCGGGGCGAGCCCTGGACTGGCAACTGGCCCCGATACCGGAAGCCGAACGCCCGAATTTCCTGAGGCGTTCACCGCTGCGTCCCTCCGAGGAGCCCGAAGGCGGGGCGCGCCGAGTGCTCTGGAGGGCCGATCACGACGCGGAGGACTTCGGCATCGCGGTCCATGCGGTGCTCGCGCGAATCGAGTGGCTTCCCACAGAAACGTCCGCGCGGTCGGGCGCGCTTCAACCGGTCTTCGCGTCGTGTGGGGAGTCGGTCAGGACCGCCGTCGAAGGGCTGATCCGGTCCGCCCCCGGGATCTTCGCAAAGCCGGCCGGACGCTCGGAGCTCTGGCGTGAGCGTGCGTTCGAGGTGATGGTCGGGGAGACCTGGATCAGCGGGCGCTTCGACCGCGTGGTGATCCGCCGCGACGACGCTGGGCGCCCGGTGTCGGCGGTGGTCGCGGACTTCAAGACTGGGCGCGGCGCCGACGCACGCCGCCACACGCGGCAGCTCGAGGCCTACCGGCAGGCATTGTCGCTCCTCATCGGCCTGGATCCTGCGACAATCGAGCTGGTGGTCGTGGCACAGGCTTGACGCCTGCATCACGTTGCGCGCCGAATGCAACCCCGCGACCAGCCCTCCCGACATGCCCACGCCCGTATCACTGCCACCCTCCGGCGAGCCACCGCCCGAGATTGCGATTCCGATCCGATTTGAAGGATCCGCCGGTGAGCCACGCAACCTGGGGCTGACAGGGGAGGGCAGGCTCGTCATCAGGCCGGAGGGCCCGATTTACGTATTCGAAGGATCCGTACGCTCGGCCTTCTCGACCCGCCGGCGCGCGCTGCAGTACCGGGCGTCGGACATCTGGAACGTGGGTGTGGCCGGAGCCCGCGTGCAGTTCCAGTCCTCGCGGGCGGGAGGCAGCAGCGCCTGGTTCATCTTCTATTGCGCCTCGCCCGAACAGGCGCTGGCGGTCGCCCGCATGATGCCCTCCAACCGGGAACCGGACCTCGCGGCGGCTGCGGATTTCCGCCGCAAGCTGTGGGGCGCGCAGTCCACGACCGGCCCCGCCCGGGTGTCGGTGACCAACGTCATCATCGCGCTCAACATCCTGGTTTTCGTGGTGCTGGCCGGGTTCTTTGGGGCCGGATGGCTGGAGCCCGGCAGCATGCGACCGTACATCCTCTACGGCGCGAACAACGGCGGCGCGACGACCGACGGGGAGTGGTGGCGACTCCTCACCTCGATGTTCATGCATTTCGGCGTCTTCCACATCGCCTTCAACATGTGGGCCTATTTCCAGGCGGGCCACCTGGCGGAGCGGTTGTTCGGCAAGGTGAATTATCTTCTTGGATACCTGGCGGCCGGCGTCGCGGGCGGGTTCGCGAGCATTTTCTGGAACGGCGACAAGGTCTGGAGCGCGGGGGCCTCGGGCGCGATCTTCGGCGTCTACGGGCTGATCCTGGGCTACCTCGTGCGCGAGAAGCGCCGCTTCCCGCAGGGGGTGTTCCGCCCGATGATCCGCAGCACGATCGGCTTCGCCATCTACAACCTCATCTTCGGGTCGGTTTACCAGGGGATCGACAATTCCGCGCACGTGGGCGGATTCGTCATGGGCATCGTTCTCGGCCTTGCCATGGCTCTGCCGATCGACGGCCCCGAGCGCACGCGGCAGTTGACGCCCCGATTCCTGGTGGGCGCGCTGCTCACCGTCGCGATGGTGATCGCGGGGATCACCTTCACACCGCGCTTCAACTACCACTTCCGGGAGGAGCTCGCCTGGAGCGACGCCATCACGCCGTACCTGAGCCAGGAGAAGGACATTGAGACCCGCTTCAGCCAAGTGGTCGCCGACTACCGCCAGGGCTCCCTGACGGAGACCGAGCTGGGCTGGGTCTCGTCGACCTGCATCCCGTTCTACTCCCAGTGGCTCGACGCGGCGCGCGCACTGAAGCTCACCCCGGGACTGGAGACTGCAAAGCGCAGGGAAAAGGTGGACCGGATGGTCGCCCAGCAGCTGGCCGGCTGCCGCCGGTTCCTGAGACTGGCCTCCGACCGGAGGGAGCCGGGCGAAATCTGAGCTCCTGCGGTCAGCCCAGCACGGCCTTCAACACGCGGGCCAGGTCTCCGACGCGGTAGGGTTTTGTCAGATACGCACAGAACCCAAGGTCGAGGAAGCGCCGCGCCATGTCCTCGTTGTCGTAGCCGCTGGCGGCGATCGCGCGGACGTCGGGATCGATCTCCCGGAGCGCCCGGAAGGCCTCCTCGCCGCCCATTCCGCCGATCACGGTGAGGTCCATGATCACGACGTCGTAGGGCCTGCCGATGTTGAAGTAGGAGCGGTAGAGTTTGATGACCTCCTCGCCGTTTCGCGCGATGTCGTGGGCGTATTCGAGGCTCTGCAGCATCGAGTCGGTGATGGCGCAGATCTTCGGGTCGTCGTCCATGAACAGGATGCGGCCGGTGCCATAGCGCAGGGTGGGGGCGCGGCGCGCCTGCGCCTCGATCGGCGCATCCGCCACGGGAAGGTAGATCGTGAAGACGGTGCCCACGCCGGTCTCCGACGACACGCCGATCTGGCCCCCGTGCTTGCGCACGATCGAGAGCACCGTCGCAAGCCCGAGCCCGGTGCCGTGCTTCTTGGTCGTGAAAAACGGGTCCCAGATGCGCTCGAGAATCTCCGGCCGGATTCCGCTGCCGTTGTCGCGGACCTCGAAGCGCACGTAGTCGCCTGCCGTCAGCCCCTCGATCTCCCCCTCGGCGAGCGTGACCGGCTCCGCGGACAACGCGACGGTGCCGCGGTGAGGAGCGGGGGGCATCGCCTGGATCGAGTTGACGATGAGATTTTGAAACACCTGCAGGATCTGGGAGCGGTCGACCTGAACGGGAGGTACGGTATCCGGGATCTCGAGACTAGTCTGGACCGTGGCGCCGGCGGCGGCGATGCGCAGGGAGTCGGTGAGGATCTCCCGGGGGGCGACGACGCTTCTCGCGCCCGATCCACCCTTGGCGAAGCTCAGGAGCTGCTTGGCGAGCGCCTTCGCGGTCATGCAGGCCTGCTCACTGTCATCGAGCCCGCCGGTGTCGCGCGCCGTCTTAGCGAGCGAGATGCCGCCGAGGATCGTCGTCAGGAGGTTGTTGAAATCGTGGGTGATTCCGCCGGCGAGGAGGGCGAGCGCCTCGAAGCGGTTGGCCTTCACGAGCTCCTCGGGCGTGAGGGTCATCTCGTCGGGATTCCGGAAAACGATCACGACTCCCTCCGCGACCGGGCCTTCGCCGTAGGCGGCGCGGGCCGTCCAGGCCAGGGGAATGGGAGGCTCGCCGGCCTTTGCGGGGGCGAGGGCGTGCTGCACGGAGAGCGGAAGCGGCCCCTCCGAGGCGAGCGCCATCTCGCAGGGGTCGTCGGGCAGGAGCTTGCCGGTTGCCGCATGGACGAGCCGGAACACCTCCGGCACGGGCCGCCCCTCGATCGCCTCCTGCGGTCGCCCGAGCAGCCGGCGCGCGGCTTCGTTGGAGATCACGATACGCCCCCGTGCGTCGGTCGCCAGCACGCCCTCCGCGAGGCTGTCGAGAGCGGCCTTCAGGATCGACTCGGGCGTCCCGGCGCCGGCAGCCCCCGGGGCGCCGGCTTCGGCGCCCGCGAAGGCGTACCCGACGAACCGCGTGAGGTCGCGGGTTCGTGAATACGAGCGGCGCCCGCCGAGCGTCACCGGCACCCAGCGCCCCTCCCGGTGCCGCAGGCGCCCGGTTCCCGCTGCGGCCCCGGCGGCCGAACCACCGAGAGCGCCGAGCCAGTAGGCGAGTCCGCCCTCAGCGTCCTCGGGCGGGAGCAGGCCCACCAGCGTGGCCTCGTCGGACGGAAGTTCGTCGGCGTCGTAGCCGACAAGGCGCTTGAATGAATCGGACAGCCAGACCTCGCCGGTCTCAAAATTCACGTCGAACAGCCCCAGCAGACTCTCGCCGCCGAGTTCCCTCATGCGGTCGTCGGCGGCCTGCGTCGCCTCTTCGAGCTCCTTGCGGTCGGAGATGTCCATCATGAAGCCGCAGGCGCGTCCGAGCGATCCGTCCTCGCTCGTCACCTGTGCGCCAGAGGCGGACACCCAGACCCAGTGCCCCAGGCGGTGTTTCATGCGAAATTCCACGGAGAACGGCCGACGTCCGGCGCCGGCAGTCCGGCGCGCCATCCTGTCCGGCGCGGCCCCGGAGTCCTCGGGGTGCAGCAGGTCCGTCCAGGTGGCGTAGTCGTCCGCCAATTCGGCCGGGGCGTAGCCGAGGATCCGTTTCCACGTTGCCGTGAACACGAAGCGGCCGGCCCGGAAATCGAGGTCGAAAAACCCGGCCTCGCCACTCTCAACCACGATGCGCGCAGCCTCGTCCAGTGCGCCTGTCTGCGCGGCGGAGGCGGGTTCTGTGGCCGGACGCAGCGTCGCGAAACGGTTGCCCGTCCCGTCATCGGAGGCGGAGATACCCAGGAACACCCTGTGCGTGCCGGTGGGATCCTTCAGGTCGAGCGCCTGCTCGCCGGTCGCCTCGGCGGCACCGACCAGCGCCTCCCATTGGGCTGCGAGAGCCTCGGGCTCGTCGCTGACGACCTCGAACTCGAACAGCGAGGCAAACGCCCGCCCACGCAACTGGGAGCCCTGCGGGTGCAGGAGCTCGTCGGCGGCCGCGTTCGCGAGCAGGATGGTTCCCGCGGCGTCGATCAGAAGCACCGCCGGCGCCGGCATCGGGGGAGTTGGACCGGAAGCCCGTTGGGTCACGAAGACGAGTATGGCGAATCTGGCGACGGCCGCAACGGGGGAACGCTCACGAGTTCAACCAGGCCTTCACCCGGCGCTCGAGGAAATCGATGTACGGCGCCTGGTCGTTGAGGCAGGGAATCTGCTGGAACCACTCGCCGCCCGCCTCCAGGAACGTGTCTTTCCCCTCGACTGCGATCTCCTCGAGCGTCTCGAGGCAGTCCGCCACGAAGGCCGGACTCATGACCAGCAGCCGCTTCTTCCCCTTCGAGGGCAGGTCCTTCAACACCATGTCCGTGTAGGGCGAGAGCCAGGGCTCCTTGCCGAGGCGCGACTGGAACGACACGGAATAACGGTCGGCGGGGATTCCCGCGCGGGCGACGAAGGCGCGCACGGTCGCGAGGCATTGCGCGCGGTAGCAGGTCGACTGGACCGGCGAGGCGATCTCGCAGCAATTCGCCACGCAGTCGCAATGTGCGTGCGAGCTGTCGGCCTTTCGAAGATGGCGCACCGGAATGCCGTGAAAGCTGAACAGCAGGTGATCGTGGGGCTGGCTGAGGTGCGGCGCGGCGCTGGCGTAAAGCGCCTCGATGTAGTCCGCGTCCCTGTAGAAGGGCTGGATGCAGTCGACGCGCACCGTCGGCCCCTGGCGCGCGAACTCCTCGTAAACCTTCACGACCACCGTCTCCCAGCTCGACATCGCGTACTGCGGGTATTGAGGCAGAAGATACACGTGCTCGACCCCGGCGGCGACCAGCTGCCCGACGACGCTGGCGATGGACGGATTTCCGTAACGCATGGCCAGCGCCACAGGCACGCCGCCCTCGATCCTCTCGCCAAGGCGGTCGCGCACCTTCCGGCTCGTGACGATCAGCGGCGACCCCTCCGCGGTCCAGACGGACTCGTAGGCGTGCGCCGACTTCGAGGCTCGGAAGGGGACGATGATGGCATTCACCAGCAGCCAGCGGAACGGCTGGCCCGGCTTGTCGATGACCCGCTCGTCGCCGAGAAACTCGCGCAGGTAGCGTCCCACGTCCGCCGGGGACGTCGATTCGGGCGAGCCCAGATTAACGAGGAGAATGGCGCGTTTTGACATGGCCGTAGTGGGTCCAAGATGCGGGGGCTTGTCAAACGGCGGCCCCGCCGCACGCGCGCAAGGATCAGTTCGCCTGCGGATGGATCCGCTCGCGGTAGGTCGTGGGCGACTCGCCGGCGACCCTTCGGAACACGCGGTTGAACTGCGAGAGTGACTGGAACCCTGCCTCGAATGCCGCCTCGCTGATGCGCTTGTGCGGGTTGAGGAGCAGGTTCTTCACCTTCTCCACCCGGACACGGGCGAGGTAATCGGTAAAGGTCATCCCGGAGGCCTTCTTGAACATCTTGCAGAAGTAGAACGCGCTCATGTTGACCGCCTTCGCGACCTGCTCGAGCGAGAGATCCTCGTCCTGATGCTCGTGGATGAAGGTCCGGGCGCGCGTGATCTGCGGCGACTCCGAGTGTTCCTCCTGGACCGCCAGCTGATTGGCGAGGGCGGCGAGATGCTGGGCGAAGATGGAGAGCAGGCGAATGATAGACTCGTGCTGCTTCGGGGTGAGGACGCGCGATTGGAAATACCGTTCCTCAAGGGCGGTAACGTCGATCTCGGTCCCGAATTTGAGCAGCTGGCGGGTGGTTTTCGCGAACTGCCGCTTGTCGGGCTGGTGCAGCAGCACCTGGCCGGTCTGGAGAAAGGCGACCACATTTTCGCCCACACGAATCGGCACCGCCGAATCGCAGAGCCCGGCGAAGCACCGCAGCGTCGACGGTTCGACCCCCGAGTGATTCTTGAGGCTGGCCTGATGCTGGAGGCAGGCCGCGCAGCTCTGGTTCGTGCCGGCCATCAACGCGCAAAATGGATTTTGCTTCGGGTCGTTCGCAAACGGCAGGCCCCAGCCGTCGACGGGCTGCAGGCTGATCGGAAGGCCGGTCGTCTCGCGAAATGCCTGCTCGTAGTCCCGATAGATCTGGGAGGTCCGCAGCTGCTCCACGAACTTGCGGCTCCGTTTGTTATCTGAGTCGGACGAGGTCATCGGCGAAGGGCCCGTAATGGATGCGATCACAACGGCGAGTATCCAGAGCAAGAAATGCATAGCACGGCAAGCGTCCTTCGCCTGCGGAGATTGCGAATTTCACCCAGGCACACCGCCGCCTCGATAACGGCTTCTTATTGAAGATAACCTGCACTTGCTGCCATTGTTGACTGTCTTAAGCGTCATGCGAACCTGGCCCATGCTCGTGTTGCCGAAGCCCTTCCTGCCGGGCCGCCTTCCGTGCGAACTGAAGACCGGACTGGGATACGCCTGCACCCTGCGGGCGCTTCAGCCCCGCGATGTGGGACGGCTGACCGAATTCTTTCGCTCGCATTCGACGGAGACCCTGCGCAACCGGTACGGCTACCACCGCGCGGACCTGACGCCCGAGCGCGCGGCCAGTCTGGTCGCAGCCGACACCGAGCACGGGACCGCGCTGGCGCTGGTCGAGGGCAGGGGGGCCGCGGCGCGCATCGTCGCGATCGGGCGCTTCACGGTCGGAGACGATCCGCGCGCGGCGGAGCTGGCGTTTGTCGTCCACGAGGAGCGTCGGCGGTACGGCATGGCCACCGTCCTGCTCGAAGCGTTGTCGGCGCTCGCCGGCGCCCGGGGCGTGGAGCGGTTCACGGCTCAGACCCAGGCGGATAATTTTGGAATGCTCAGCATCTTCATCAAACACGGGGGCCGCGTGCGACGGATCGAGGGCACCGACGGCATCGAGGTGGAGTTGCCGATCGCCGGGTGTGTCGCGCCGGGGCCGGCGTGAGCGGGACTCGTCGGCAGCGTCCGGCGGATGGGGTGCGCTTCGGATCGCAACAAAGGCTTGCCAGAACGGCCCGGGCTCATTCGTTAGAGTCCCTCGTTTGAAACCCGCCCGCTGTTGAATCCCTGACGCCCCCTTTGCCCCGCCTCATGTACGCTCACCCCACCATCAAGGACGTCGCCCGGGTTGCTGGCGTGCATTTCACCACGGTGTCCATGGCCCTGCGCGGTCATCCGAGCATACCGGCGGCAACGCGTGAGCGGATCATCGCGGCGGCCAATCGCATCGGGTATCAGCGCAACCGGGTCTTTTCGGCGCTGAGCAGCCAGCGGCGCAACCGCCAGGAGGAACAGTTCCGCCCGCGTCTTGCATATATCGCCAACCGGTCGCCGGCCAGCGGCCTGATCATGCGCCCGCATCATCGGATGTTGATTGAAGGCGCGCGCCACAGGGCCGCGGAACTCGGATATGAACTCGACGTGCTCAGCGTGGAGAAGGGCTACTACAATTCGGCCACGCTTCACGCCTATCTCCAGGAGCACGGCATCACCGGCCTCATCATCGGCGCGTTCGAACCGGATCGCGAGTCGGTCGAGCTCCCGTGGTCGGACTACTCGGTCGTGAAGGTCGATTCGCGCCACATGGATCCGGCCTCCAGTCTCGTGTCGATCGACCAGATGAACGGCGTGCTCGACGCTTTCGCACGCCTGCGCTCCCTGGGCTATCGTCGCATCGGTCTCGCCGTAGGCGAAAAGGACGAGGAGATGACCGACGGGCTCCACCATGCCGGCCTCCTTCTAGCCCAGAGCGAGGTGCCGGTGGCCGAGCGGTTTCCACCCTTGCTCTTCCCGGCGGGCACCCTGATGGCGGGCGCCGTTCCGCTCATCCGCGCGTACATCGCGGAGCATCGTCTCGACGCGCTGATGTGCAACTGGACCAACATCCGCGACATGGTCGTGCAGGCCGGCTACGCGTGCCCCCGCCAGGTCGCCTGCGCCTGCCTCTGCCTGCCGCGCCCGTCGCCGGCGCTCGCCGGCATCGTGTCCAATCTCAACCTGGTCGGCGAACGTGCCGTGACGTTGCTCGCCGCCCAACTTCGCGTCGAACAGCGCGGCATCCCGGCGGTGTCCTCGCGGACCTATGTTCGTGGCAACTGGTGCGACGGCGACTCGGCCACGCCCAAGGCGAAATCGAAACGGAAATCCTGATCATGCCAAGGCGCCCCACCATGTCCGACGTCGCCCGTCTCGCCGGCGGCGTGCATCCCTCGACTGTCTCGCTCGCGCTCCGCAACGATCCGAGCATCTCCGAGGCCACCCGGCGGCGCGTCCACGCCGCGGCCGAGAAGATCGGCTACCGGCCCGATCCGCTGCTTGATGCCTTCAATACGCACCGCAAGGGCGTGCTGCCCCAGAAGTCGGTTCCCGTGATCGCATTCGTCTCGGATGTGCCGAATCGGGAGACCTTCGACGCGACCCCGCGACTGGTCTGCTATTGGGAGGGCGCCCGCGCTGCCGCAGACGTCCTGCACTGCAAGCTCGAGCTCTTCCTCCTCAATCGGGGGCAGCTCACGCCCGAGCGCCTGAACAGCGTGCTCAGCGCCCGAGGCATCGTGAGCATCGTGGTCGCCGGGCTCACTCCCGAGACGACGCGACTGGCCTTCGATTGGAAGGACTATTCCGCCGTCAAAATAGCCAGCCACCACCTGAGCGAACCCTCCTATTCGGTGAAGACGGACCTGCGCGATTCCGCACGCCTGGCGTGGAATCGGCTTCGCGGACTCGGATATGAGCGCATCGGCATGGTCTGCGCCGCGGATCCGTCGATGTCGTGCGCGGAACTCTACCGCGTGGGATTCCACCAGGCCGAGCTCGTACAGAAGGCTCGCATTCCGGTGCTCGATCTCCCCGAGGGCTCCCGGCCCGCCGTGCTGGCGCGCTGGATACGGCAGCACAAGGTGGATGCCGTCATCGGCTCGGGAGCTGCCGTGGAGGTCCTGCTTGAGGAGGCGTCGCCCGCAAAGGACCGTCCCGCCTTTGCCTGCCTGGACGTCACGGGCCTTCCGCCGCGCGTCGCGGGCGTGGTTCCCGACTATCGCCGGGTGGGCGAGGAGGCGATCGAACAGGTCGTGAGCCTCATGCGCTCGAACCTGCGCGGCCTGATCGACACGCCGTCGTGCACCTACATTCCGCCTTCGTGGCGCGACGGCGCGAGCGCGCCCGCCAAGTGCGCTTGAAGCGGAGCGGGAATCCCCGCATCGCACGCCGTTCTGCTAATCCCTGCCGCCGGTCATCCGCCGCCACAGCCGACGTCCCAGCCAGATCGCGAACGCAAGCGTCAGCACCAGATCTATAATATACACAATTGGACCGATCCGGGGCCCCAGGTAGTTCAATGCCATCGCCCCGATGGTGATCAGGCTCATCACCATGACCGCAATCAGCAGGCCGGATCCAATCAATGCGCCGGGAGCCACGCTCCGTTGGCGGGCTGTGCCGAAGGCAGAGAGGATTGCCAGGATGATTGTTGTCACAAGGAGGAGCGAAACCATGGGGATTGGGACGGTAGTCAGCTCGTGTTTGCTGGGGCGTCGGGTCAATTCAAACTGAGCTGCGCGTCCCCGTGTCGCTTATGCGGCTTCGGGAACCCGATTACTCCACTCTATATTGAATCCAAACCGGCGCCGCTGCATATGGCCGTCCAAGCCCCAACGACGGGGGGCCCCGATTGGATTGAAAAAATCGGGATTACATCTTGCGCCAGCGAGTTGCGCCGCACACAAAAAATAATCCCCACCCATGAAAACACATACCACGCTATCCTTGGTTTCGTTGGTCGTCGCCACTGTCTTCGCGCCGGCCTTGAAGGCACAAGTCTCGGCTCCGATGCGGGAACGCATTGAGGCCTCCTATATCATCGCATTCGGGCGCGAACCTTCCTCGGGAGAAATCGCCTATTGGGCGCGGCAGAACCCGTCGTCGGTCGCGGCGCTCGTGGCCAATCACCGCAATTATCTTTCCCGCGATGCAGGCACGCATCGGGCGACGATCATTCGCGCCTATGAAGACGCGCTCGGTCGGGATCCAACCCCCGGCGAAATCGCCTACTGGTTCAGGGGCAACGACACCTACGAGCAGCTCATGCACAACCATATCGCATGGTTGGGCGGAAATCCGGGCCAATATGACCTCGTTATCCGGCGTTCGTATATGCATGTGTTCCATCGTCAACCGAACAGCGGCGAACTCGCTTATTGGAAGCGCCAGGGCGTGCTGTCGTACGTGATGCTGGTGGCCTGCCACGAGGATTGGGTGCGCCGCAACGGCGGACGTATGCGCACAGGCGGCGCGCTGGTCATGTCGCCCAACACGCCCGGTCTAGTCACCGTGCAGCTGGCCCCGCAGATCGCAAATGAAGCCCGTGCCGCCGCCGGAGTCATTACCGCCGGCGGAGGTAATGTCATCGCGGCCGGTGGTGGCAATGTCATCGCGGCGGGCGGCGGAAACGTGATCGCAGCCGGTGGCGGCAATGTCATCGCCGCCGGCGGCGGGAACTGAGCCGCCATCCCAGCCCCTCGGTTCTCCAGCCGCCCGGTCGCGGCTGGAGATCACTGCGGAAGACCCCGATCGCGACACGAGTTGTCGCGATCGTCGATTTTGGACAACCCGGTCCGGTGTGCGCGCAGGCGACCGCACGGAGGGAGTTCACTTCCAGTATCGGGCGGTTTCCTTGTCGCTATTTTCGGCGCTGGAGACCATCGGTCCCTCCCATTTTCCGAATTCGTCCTTGTAGAACATGTATTTCTCGGTGACCTCACGCACTGTATACAGGGACTTCTGAGTGGGATCGTCGTTGGTTCGCGTGGTCACGCTGAACGACGCGAGGACGGGATAGACGGTGGTGCCGCCCGGAATACCGTAGATCTCGTATTGTCCTGCCTTGTGAGGCTTCGCGATGAGGATGCTATGAAACGCAATCGTCACCCCGCCTCCGTCGCTGCCGGGGTAGAGTTTGTGGACCTGGGCGACGACGACCTCCTTGGGAAGTGCGACGTGTTCCTTCGCGTGGCAGGCCGCCAATGAAACGAACGACAATAGCGAGACGATGAGCGGGAGCAGGGTATGTTTGTTCATGGGATAATATTACCGGCCAGAACGTCATGAAGGCTTTGCACGACGTCAAGTGGCGGGCCTCCCATGGTGCAGCGGTTATTTGCTGGCCTATTCACGCTGCCAGGGCTGCCCTCACTGCCTGGTCCGCTCGATCCAGTGGTCCTGGCCCGCCGCCGCATCGCGCGTGCGGCGCTGGCCGGGTAACGGCCGAATCGAGCCCGCCGTCTTTGCTCCCGTTCGACGCCATGGAAGACTCCATCCTCAACCGAATCCCGCGTCTCAGCGATTCCGAGCTGCAGCAATTCCTGCATCGGCATGAATCCTACCGCCGCGAGGTCGTCGAGGCGGCGGCCGCCGAGCTGAGGAAACGCGGCGTGGAGGTGCCCGAGGCGCAGCTCACGGCGATCCGCGAGGCCCTTCACGTGCGGGATACGGGACGTGCACCGCTGTCGTCGGCCGAGGAAGCGCGGCGCTCGCAGTTCCTGCGACGGCTGTCCCGCAGCGTCCTGATCGTGGGGTTGGTCGCCGCGGCGACGATCTTCGCGCTCGCCAAGCCCGAGTCTCCGAATCCGCTCGGCGACGAGATGGATCAAAAAGGCACCGTGCGCGACCTGGAGAAGATCGGCGGCAGCGTCAACAGGCTGGCGGTTCAATACCAGAACGACTTCGACAGCCTCTGGCACGGACGTGCGCTCGCCGGCACGGTCGCGGCGCTCACGCTGATTTCCGCCGCGGGCCTGCGGTTCGCGGCCGGCCGTCGGCAGGAGTGAGAGGCGGGGGCTGCGGCGCGGGCGTTCCCCCGACGGCCTTCGCTGACCGCTGCCGAATCCGCCTGATCTCGGCGGCGGGGATCCCGAGCGACTCCAGAAAATCCTGATGCGCCTCGGGTGACTGGGTTTCGAAGGCGGCATGCCACTCCATCATCTGGGAATCGGTAAGCCCGACGGTCCGGAGCAGGGCCACCCAATTCTCCTTGGTCATCGAGCGCGCGTCGCGGTCCTTCCTGCGCCCCAGTTTCCGCAGGAGCGCGAGTGCAATCTCCTGTTGGGAACGCAGGCCCGCGATCTCGAGATTCAGGACTTTGATCCGCTTCTCCAGTGCGCTGGCGACCGCGGATCCGGTCGGTGCACCACGATCGAGGAGGACGCCGATTTCGCGCAGCGCGATCCCGGCTCGCCGGTACTCGCAGAGCAGCGCGAGGCGGCGTTCTTCCTCCTCCTGGTAGAGTCGGTAGCCCGCCGCCGTGCGATAAGTCGGGCGGACGAGTCCCAGCCGGTCGTAATAGAGCAGGGTGCTCCGGGAGAGGCCGTACTTGCGGGCGATGGCGCTGATGGCGAGCATGGCGGTCCAGTCAGTGAATCGGCGGGACGGGAAACCGTAAAGCGTTCACGGCAACCCGTCCGCGCCGAAGGTTACTCAGCCTGAATTCGGCGATTGAATGGAACAGGCAACGATGGGAACGAAGGACAAACTGCTTACTACAGAGTTGAGCTGTGATTGCCTCGATCGATTCACCGTTTGGGTGAGTGGATTTTGGTTTGGTGTGTGATTGCCTCGATTTGGTGGACAGAGAGTTGAGTTGTTCATCAAGCTCCCGGAGTTCCCGGCCTGCCTTTACCCGTAAGGGTGGCCGGGAACTGGAGGGAGCTTTGTGAACAACTCAACTGGGAT
>MLJW01000059.1_pt1 | contig 144345 bp, 140 predicted proteins | sample 888231 | NCBI WGS metagenome assembly MLJW01 (sample SAMN05788063, study PRJNA343431) | mine drainage metagenome | isolation source: sample collected from the inflow into an acid mine drainage treatment plant... | place: Germany: Lusatia, lignite mining district | reverse complement strand
ATACATTACTCACCCGTTCGCCACTCGCCACCAGGGTTGCCCCCGTGCTGCCGTTCGACTTGCATGTGTAAAGCATGCCGCCAGCGTTCAATCTGAGCCAGGATCAAACTCTTCAGTTCAATCTAGCAATTTTTAACCAATCCTTTCGGACCGGTCGATCTCACTCAAAGCGAATTTACTTTTTATCGTATCTTCGATTTCGTGAGGGTACTTCTATATGTCTTGAGTTCGACTCCATCACCTAAATGATTTCGTCTGCCCAGATACAGGTACCCACACTAATCGGTTGTTTCTTCTATCTTTTAAAGAGCTTTGCTACCGCTTTCTTCACTGCCTCAGCGGCGAAGAGGTGCGCATTATATAGAGCGAACGACTTTCGTCAACTCATTTTTAAACGCACCGGATTTAAACTTTAATTCGGCTCCTCAGCACTTGGGTTGCGGGGGCAGGATTTGAACCTACGACCTTCGGGTTATGAGCCCGACGAGCTGCCAGACTGCTCCACCCCGCGTCTGAGAAGGGGGCGAACTGTACAGAAGTTAGAGGGTGTCGTCAACTGGAGATTTCGACAACTCGGATTGAGCGGAAGCGATACTCCCTTTCAAATATCCAATCCCCAGGATAACCCGACCAAGCAAGTTGTCCATGCTAGTATTAAAAAGCCATGAAAAAAACGCTTCATACCCTCGCCATAATGCTATTTGCGCTGACACAACTCTGCGCCCCGCTAGTTCATGCACATGTGGACGGAATGCAGAGCGACTCTTCGTTCCATGTTCACGAGATTCCACGCGACCTTCCATTCGTTGGTGTCGCCCAATGCCACATCGAGCAATATGAATCGCAAGCCATCACCATTCCCGACCAGAATCAGCACAATGATGCTCTGGTCGTCCCCGATTTCTGCACATCATCTACACATCCATTGGTGGTGGGTTTAACACTTATCTCAATCGGACCATTCGCCGCATTTTCCTCAGCCCCGCTCTCCTACCACATACCTCATACGCAAGCTCCGCCCGAACCAAGTTAATTCACCACCGCTTCCCTTCCACCTAGCCTTAAGAAGTTCTGTTAACGTAACGTTAAGATTCCGTTAAGATTCGGGTGAGAAAATAGAATAAATCGAATGGATCCATGCCATTCCGGAGGATGTATCAATGAGAGTTTTTCAATTGTTTTTCTTAAGCATGCTCCTGGCTCAGTCGTCATTGGCAGATGAAATAACGCTGAGCGCGGATCAGTCCAAAACTTTGGGCATCATAAGCGCTCCGCTGCCCGCAAAACAACAAGGCGAACTCGCCGGCATGCCTGCGCAGGTCGTCATTCCAGGCAACCAATTATTCACGGTCAGTACGCCGCTCTCCGCCATGGTCGAGCAGACATTGGTCGGGGTCGGTGATCCGGTAACGAAAGGACAGGCGCTGGCCACCCTGCAAAGTCCTGCACTGGCGGAAGCACAGCGAGGTTTGCTACAGTCAGCGACGCAGGCACAGCTGGCCAAGGAGAATCTGGCACGCGACGAACAGCTCTGGCAAGACGGGATCATCTCGGAAAGCCGCTACCGCGCGACACAGAGCATATACAGGGAAGCCAGCGCCGCCTTAGCGGAGCGCAAACAAATGCTCAAACTGTCCGGCATGTCAGATAGCGATATCGTACGACTGCAATCGGACAGCATGTTGAGCAGCAAACTGACCCTCACCTCGCCTATTGACGGTGTCGTACTTGAAAAAACAGCCAGTGCAGGACAACGCCTCGACGCTGCCATCCCGCTATTCAAGGTAGCAAAGCTGGAACCGCTGGCACTGGAGATCCAGATACCACTAGCCAGCACCCAAGGTCTGAAGGTTGGCGCAAACGTGACCGTTCCGGCATATGGGGCAAAAGGCAGGCTCACAGCCATCGGCCGCAGTTTAAGCGGGGGCAACCAGACAATTCTTGTGCGTGCGCTTATACAGAATGGAGCTCGTGATTTGCGACCCGGCCAGTTCGTCGAAGCGTCAATTTCAACATCCGGAAATGCGCCGGATCAGTGGAGCATCCCCAATAGCGCGCTGGCCCGCATCGGCAACAAAACCGTGATCTTCATCGAAACCGCCAAAGGCTACCGTAGCGAAGAAGTGACGGTACTGCACGAGGGGGCAGAAAACAGCGTTATAACCAGCAAACTCAAAGGTGACGAAAAAATCGCCGTGCGGGGCGTTTCAGCGCTGAAAGCCAGCCTGATGGGCATCGGGGGATAATCATGCTGTCGAAACTGGTCGAATTTGCCCTGACCCAGCGATTGCTGGTCATCGTCCTCACCCTGCTGGTCATCGGTGCCGGCATATCCTCGTTCCGCGACCTGCCCATCGATGCTTTCCCCGATGTCTCCTCCACGCAGGTGAAGATCATCATGAAAGCACCGGGCATGACGCCGGAAGAAGTCGAAGCGCGCATCGTCACGCCTATCGAACTGGAGATGCTGGGCATCCCCAACCAGCGCATGCTGCGTTCCATCTCCAAGTACGCCATCGCGGACATCACCCTGGATTTCAACGACGGTACCGACATCTACTGGGCGCGCCAACAAGTCGCTGAGCGCTTGAACAACGCTTTGCGCGACTTGCCCGATGGCGCAAGTGGCGGACTGGCGCCGATCACCACGCCGCTGGGCGAAATGTTCATGTTCACCGTGGAAGGTGACGGCATCTCGCTGGAACAGCGCCGTACGATTCTGGACTGGACGATACGCCCCGCGTTGCGCACCCTGCCCGGTGTTGCCGACGTCAATTCGCTGGGTGGTCTTGCGCGCAGCTTTGAAGTCGTGCCGGATCACACTGCACTCGCTGCGCGCGGGCTTTCCATGCTCCAGCTGCAGCAGGCACTGGAAGCGAACAACCGCAATGACGGCGCCGGGCGCCTGAGCGACGGCGACGAAGCATTGCTGGTGCGCGCCGAGGGAAGTATCAAAAACCTGCAAGACGTGCGCAACATCGTCATTGCAAGTCCAGGTAATAATCCGATACGCGTAAGCGACATCGCCCAGGTTCGCATCGGCAGCCTGACGCGCTATGGTGTCGTGACCATGGATGGAAAAAGCGAAGCGGTCGAAGGACTGGTACTGGGATTGCGCGGTGCGAACGCGCAAAAAGTAGTGGAAGGCGTCAGTGCGAAACTCGCCGAAATCGCCCCTTCCCTCCCCAAGGGCGTAACCACCAAGGTCTTCTATGACCGCGGCAGCCTGGTCAAACGCGCAATCGGCACGGTATCCAAAGCGCTCACCGAAGCCATCGTGCTCGTACTCATCCTGCTGGTGCTGTTCCTCGGCAATCTGCGAGCCGCGCTGGTGGTGGCGCTGACCCTTCCGTTAGCCGTCCTCATCACCTTCATCCTGATGCAACAGTTCGGCATGTCCGCCAACCTGATGTCGCTCGGCGGTCTGGCCATCGCCATCGGCATGCTGGTGGATGCAGCAGTCGTGGTCGTGGAAAACATCATCAGCCATCTCGGCCGCAAGCGGGTTCACATACCGCATCTGCATGTCATTTTCATCGCGGTCAAAGAGGTCATCCCTCCCGTCGCGGCCGGGGTCGCGATCATCATCATCGTGTTCCTGCCGTTGATGACGTTGCAGGGGCTGGAAGGCAAACTATTCATCCCGGTAGCGCTGACCATCGTATTCGCCCTGGCCGCTTCGCTGCTGTTGTCGCTCACTGTCATTCCGATGCTTGCTTCATTCCTGATCAAGAGCGCCAGCCACGAGGAGCCCTGGCTGGTGCGCAAATCAACGCAGGTTTATATACCCCTGCTCAATCTTGCGCTGCGCAAGGAACGCTGGGTAATTACTGCAGCCGTCTTTTCGCTGGTATTGACCAGCATCGCCTACAACTTCATCGGCAAGACCTTCATGCCGGAAATGGACGAGGGTGACATCGTCATGCAGACCACCAAACTGCCTTCAATCAATCTGGCGCAGTCAGCCAACATCGACGAGCGTGTCCAGGCAGCCATTCTCAAGGCGGTTCCCGAAGTGCAAAGCATCATTTCGCGCGCAGGTGCCGACGAGCTGGGCCTCGATCCGATGGGGCTGAACGAGACGGACAATTTCCTCGACCTCAAACCCCAGTCAGAATGGCGTTCACAGGACAAGAACGCGATCATTGATGACATCCGCAAAGTGATGGGGAACTTCCCGGGACTGGAATACAACTTCACCCAACCCATCGCCATGCGCGTTTCCGAGATGCTGACCGGCACCCGCGGTGACGTTGCTATCAAGGTTTTTGGTTCCGACATCGACAAGCTCAACGAACTCGCCGAAAAGATCGTCAAGGTGGTGGCGGCCGTCAAAGGCAGTGAAGACGCTTACACTGTAAAGAACAGCGGTGTGCTGTATTACCGCGTGGTCATCGACCGCCTTGCCGCCGGTCGTCTGGGTCTGAGCGTGGACGACATCAGCAATACGCTACGCACCCAGGTGGAAGGGCGACAGCTCGGCACCGTGGTCGAGGACGGGCGGCGCACCCCCCTGCTGGTACGCGGCGAAGCGGATGTGCAACAGTCGCCGGCGCTGTTTTCCGCACTCACCTTGCCTCTCACCAACGGCCAGAGCGTCCCGCTTTCCGTGGTTGCCAGACTTGAACGTGCCGACGGTCCCGTGAAGGTAGATAGAGAAAACGGCAAACGCATGGTCGTGATCCAGACCAACGTGCGCGACCGCGATCTGGTCGGATTCGTGAATGAAGCCAAAGCGGCCATTGCAGCGCAGATAAAGTTGCCCGAAAGCTACCGCATCACCTGGGGTGGTCAATTCGAGAACCAGCAGCGCGCGGCGGCTCGGCTTGCAGTCGTCATACCGGTCGCGCTCGGCCTGATTTTCCTGCTGTTGTTCGCCACCTTCGGCTCGGTGCGACAGTCTGCACTCGTGCTCACCAACATCCCATTCGCCTTGATGGGGGGCGTCTTTGCGCTCTGGTTCAGCGGCGAGTACCTGTCCGTTCCGGCCTCGGTCGGCTTCATCGCCCTGCTTGGCATCGCAGTGCTGAACGGGGTCGTAATGGTGTCCTACTTCAACCAGTTGCATGCCGAGGGTATGGACATCACCCAGGTCATCCTGGAAGGAGCCAAGCGACGCCTGCGCCCCGTACTGATGACTGCCAACATCACTGCCTACAGTTTGCTGCCGGTGCTGTTTGCCCACGGCCCCGGCTCCGAGATTCAGAAGCCGCTGGCGATCGTCGTGATGGGCGGACTGATCAGCTCCACCACGCTGACACTGTTCCTGTTGCCAATCCTGTACCGCCGATTCGGCCTTGAACCTCAGAGGAATGCCGTATGAAAGAAATGAATTGCTGTTTGACGCTAGCCTGCCACCGCTCCATGGAAGAGCGTCTGGTCGGCCACTTGCTGGAGCATCCCGAGTGGGTCCGCGGTTTCGTCATGCACAAAGCTGAAGGCGGAAGCCAGAAGGAAATGCTACCCAGCATGATCGAACAGGTGCGCGGACGCTCACAACGTTCCACTTTCCAGTCCGTCATGAATCTTGAAGATGCCCTCGCGCTGGTTGCCCATCTCAAACAACAAGAAAGCAATCCTGAAATGGCCTACTGGATCACCCCCGTCATCGCGTTCGGGAGACTGGAATGAAAATTTCGCCATTCATCGCGTTCTCGCTTTCCCTGTTTGTCTTGCCAGTACAGGCTGTTGAAGCGAACTACCCGGATCTGCCGCCGCACGCCCAGGTTGACGCGGCATTGAGCGGCCATATCAACGTGCTGAATGCCGAGACCGGGGTCAGGATCGAGCAGGTCAACCAGCGCAAATGGGAAAGTGGCAACTATGAATTCAACCTGCGCGCGGGCTCTGCTCACCGCCAGGTCGTCAACGTCGACCAGAACCTGAAAGAATGGGATGTCGCCCTGGAGCGCCCGCTGCGCCTGATCAACAAGGTAATGATAGACAGTGACATTGGCGAGGAAGTCGTGACGCGGGCCAATTTCGCCTTGGGCGATGCGCGCCACGAAGCCGGACGCACGTTGCTGCACCTCTGGTTCAACTGGCAGCGCGAACAGGTACAGGTTACGCAATGGCAGCAGCAAGTCGATAACCTCATGCAGCAGGCGCAGACCACGGAAAAGCGCCTGAAAGCTGGTGATGCCCCCCGCATGGAATTGAGCCAGGCCAACGCCGCCGTCGCGCAGGCCACCGTATCGCTGCATCAGGCCAGGATGCGCGCAGAACTGGCCGGCAACGAGCTGATTCGACAGTTCCCGCTGATCGTCCTGCCCTCGCGACTCGAACCTTCGGAGCCGCTGCCTGTCGCCGAGAATTTCGATTACTGGAAGCAAACCATACTCAACGACAACCACGAACTGGAGATGGTGCGCTCCGAACGACGCATCCAGCAGATGCTGGCACAACGCAGCCGTGCCGACCGCCTGCCCGATCCCACAGTGGGCCTGCGTTACTCGAGCGAGATGGGCGGCAACGAAAGGGTCACCGGCGTGTATCTCACCATCCCCATTTCCTACGGAGTGCGCAGCGCCAATGCCGAAAACGCCGAATATCAGGCACAGATCGCCGGCAATCGTGAGGTTGCAGTGCAACGCCGTCTCGAAGGAGACATCTACGCCGCCCACACACAAGCACTGAGCAGCTATCAGATCTGGCTGCAGGCACGCGAAGCCGCAGCCAGCATCCGCCAGAATGCAGACTTGGTCTCGCGTGCCTACAGTCTGGGCGAAAGCAGTCTGACCGAAACGCTCGCCGCGCGACGCTTGGCACTCGAGTCCGCTCTTGCCGAAAGTCTGACGCGTCTGGATGCCAACGAAGCCCGTTACCGCCTGCTGCTTGATGCCCATCAGCTGTGGGCATCGGATACCGAACCCCACGGAGTGCACTGATGTCCAGTCAAGACTGGATAGGCGGGATCGCAGCCACGTTGACCACCGGCTCATTCATCCCTCAAGTCTGGCGTGTGTGGCAAACCCGGCACACGAAAGACATTTCCCTGCTCATGTATACCTTTTTCACCGCAGGAGTCGCGCTCTGGCTGGCATACGGCATCCTGCTTGATGCATGGCCGGTCATCATCGCCAACAGCATCACCCTCCTGTTGGCCGGGGCCGTACTGGTATTGAAACTACGTTTCGGTTGAGTCTCCTGCCTGCTGGGTTACAATCGTCACCCCTGTCTCATCGACAACAATATTACCGATTTCCGATGCTGAAAAAGATACATGTGCGCAATATCCGTGCAGGCATGTTCATCAACGAGATCTGTGGCAGCTGGATGGATCATCCGTTCTGGAAAAAAGCCTTTTTGCTGTCTGTCGATGCAGATTTGAAAACGCTGCAAACCTGCGGAATACAGGAGGTCTGGATCGACACCGAAAAAGGACTGGACGTCGAATCCAAAGCCGTCGTATCCACTGGCGAAGAAGAAAAAAAGAAGGTCGAAGCCGATTTACTGAAGATCGCGACGGAACTGCCCCCCGAACCCCACACCCCCATACACGATGAAATGGCGCGTGCCCGCAAACTGCATGCCAAGAGCAAAGAAGCGGTCACTTCAATGTTCAACGAGGTTCGCATGGGCAACGCGATCAAGCTCAGCGAAGCGGCTCCGCTGGTGGAAGAGATCAGCCAGTCCATCACGCGCAACCCGGAAGCATTTCTCAACCTGGCGCGACTCAAGACCAAGGACGATTACACCTATATGCACTCAGTCGCCGTCTGCGCACTGATGATCGCACTGGGTAAACAACTCGGGCTAACCGGCCAGGACCTGAAAGATGTCGGGCTTGCCGGCCTGCTGCACGATGTCGGCAAAATGATGATCGATGACCAGGTGCTCAACAAACCCGGCAAGCTCTCGGATGAAGAGTTCGAACTTATCAAGGAACATCCGCGCAAAGGCTGGGAAGTACTGCAAGGTTCGCCTGACATCACTGCTGTCGCACTTGATGTGTGCCTGCATCACCATGAACGCGTCGACGGTACGGGCTATCCGGATCGCATCTCGGGTGAAAAACTGACCCTCGTCGCGCGCATGGGAGCTGTATGCGACGTGTATGACGCGCTCACTTCCAACCGGTGCTACAAAAACGGCTGGGAACCCGCCGAGACCATACGCAAAATGGCCGAGTGGCGCAACGGGCACTTCGACGAAAAAGTGTTCCAGGCGTTTGTCAAAACCATCGGCATCTACCCCTCCGGCACCTTAGTAAGACTCAAGTCAGGAAAATTGGCTATAGTCATTGAGCAAACAGGGAAAAGCCTGCTCACCCCTATCGTCAAAGCCTTCTTTTCGACAAAGTCCAATGAGCCGATCATGCCGGAAATGATAGACTTGAGCAGATCGCGGGAAAGCATTGCCAGCGCCGAAGACCCTGTCCAATGGGGCTTTGATTTGAAACAGATTACAGGCTTCTGAATTTTCATTACCACTTGCGGAGATAACAATGTCCAACATCCAGTCCGTCATGCACGAAAACCGTGTATTCAACCCTTCTGAAGCATTCGTCAAGCAGGCCAATGTATCCGGCATGTCCGCATACAAGGCCATGTGCGACGCGGCCGCCAAAGACTACGCGGGATTCTGGTCCAATCTTGCCAGGGAGAATGTTCTCTGGCACAAGCCTTTCACGAAGACGCTGGATGAAAGCAACGCACCTTTCTACAAGTGGTTCGAAGACGGCGAATTGAATGTTTCCTATAATTGTCTCGACCGGCACCTGACCGCCCAACCCGAAAAGACCGCGATCATTTTCGAAGCCGACGACGGCACCGTAACGCGAGTCAGCTACCGCGAACTGCACGGACGGGTTTGCCAATTCGCCAACGGCCTGAAATCGCGCGGGATCAAGAAAGGCGATCGCGTGATCGTCTATATGCCGATGAGCGTGGAAGCCGTGGTCGCCATGCAGGCCTGCGCGCGCATCGGCGCAATCCACTCTGTCGTATTTGGCGGCTTCTCCTCCAAGAGTCTGCATGAGCGCATCACCGATGCGCAGGCAGTAGCCGTGATTACCGCGGATGGCCAGTTCCGCGGCGGCAAGGCGATGGCACTGAAACCAGCCGTGGATGAAGCACTCAGCCTCGGCGGTTGCGATGCAGTCCACACGGTTGTCGTCTACAAGCGCACCGGCGGCGACGTGCAGTGGAACAGCAAGAACAACATATGGTGGCACGACTTGACAGCAGGACAAGGCAATACCTGCGAACCCGAGTGGGTCGGTGCGGAACATCCGCTGTTCATCCTCTACACCTCCGGCTCCACCGGCAAACCCAAGGGCGTACAACACTCCACCGGAGGCTATCTGCTGGGCGCGATGGTTTCCCTGAAATGGGTATTCGATTACAAACCGTCCGACATCTTCTGGTGTACCGCCGACGTGGGCTGGATCACCGGACACAGCTACGTCGCTTACGGCCCGCTGGCCATGGGTGCGACGCAGGTCATATTCGAGGGCGTGCCGACTTATCCGGATGCGGGACGCTTCTGGAAAATGATCCAGGACCACAAGGTCACCACCTTCTACACTGCACCGACCGCCATCCGCTCGCTGATCAAGCTGGGCGGCGACCTGCCGACCAAATACGATCTTTCCAGCCTGCGCCTGCTCGGCACCGTTGGCGAACCGATCAATCCGGAAGCATGGATGTGGTACTACAACACGGTGGGACACGCTCGTTGCCCTATCGTGGACACGTGGTGGCAAACCGAGACCGGTTGCCACATGATCGCCCCGCTGCCCGGCGCGATGCCGATCAAACCCGGCACCTGTACCCTGCCTCTGCCCGGCATCATTGCCACCATCGTCAATGAAGCAGGCGACGAGGTAAACGACCAGCATGGCGGTTTCCTGGTCATCAAGAAACCGTTCCCATCGCAGATCCGTACGATCTGGGGCGACCCGGAGCGCTACAAGAAAGGCTATTTCCCGGAAGAAATGAAGGGTGCTTACCTGGCTGGTGACTCCGCCCACCGCGACGAGGACGGCTACTTCTGGATCATGGGACGCATCGACGACGTGCTGAACGTCTCTGGTCACCGTCTGGGCACCATGGAGATCGAATCTGCGCTGGTTTCCAACCCGCTGGTTGCGGAAGCCGCCGTGGTCGGCAAGCCGCATGAGATCAAGGGCGAGGCCGTGGTTGCCTTTGTGGTACTGAAAGGGGTCCGCCCGTCGGATGCCGCTGCCGCCAAAAAACTGGCCGAGGAACTGCGCAACTGGGTCGGCAAGGAAATCGGCCCCATCGCCAAACCGGACGAGATCCGCTTCGGCGAGAACCTGCCCAAGACCCGTTCCGGCAAGATCATGCGCCGTCTGTTGCGTGCGGTCGCCAAAGGCGAGGAAATCACCCAGGATGTCTCGACTTTGGAAAACCCGGCTATCCTGGAACAATTGAAAGAGGTTATTCGATAATTGGCCGGGTTTCGGTGCAGGCTAACTTGGCGCTTCTGCGCCATGTTAAAGCGCAGCGGCCGGAGCCAAAACCCGGCCATCCTGGAACAACTTAAGGAAGTGATACGCTAAAACCGTGTCCGGTTTGCGTTAAGCAGTTCCGCAACTGCTTAACGCAACTCCTTAATTGTATTGACTCATCCAACCCCGTCCGCTACCATCGCGGCACTTTTTAACCACTCGGTCGCCTATAGTGATTCTCAAAAAACCGTTAATGCTGGTCTTGAGCGCCGTGCTCGGCTGCACCGTTGCCATGGCATCCAGAGCAGATACGGCTTTGGCGATGAATAGTCCCGAGTTATCCGCGCGCACCGTCGCGACCAGCACCTCGGAAGCAACAGTCCCTGCACTGAACACCACACTGCCCGTCCCGACTCAATCCGCCGTACCTCAGGCGGCAACTTTACCTCCGGCAACTCCACAAACAGCAACCACAGCCCATACTCCGGATATTGTCGCCGCTTCCGGAACTCCAGCTACTCCAGCCTCCGCCGACGCCGAACCGGAGACACAGGCTCCTGCCCCGATACGCGAAGCCATGATCGTTGCGCCCGAGTCGCCCAATGGCGACCTGTGGCAGCGCATCCGTGTCGGCTTCGCCATGAATGACCTCAATAGCCCGCTGATCAAGCGCCATGAAAAGTGGTACGCCAACCATCCGGATTATGTCCTGCGCATGAGCGAACGTGCGCAACGCTACCTGTTCTATATCATGGAAGAAGTCGACCGCCGCGGCATGCCGTCCGAGATCGCCCTGTTGCCTATCATCGAAAGCGCATTCAATCCGAGTGCCAATTCGATCGCCAGCGCCTCCGGCATCTGGCAGTTCATCCCGTCCACCGGCAAGCACTTCGGCATGGAACAGAACTGGTGGCACGACGGCCGCCGCGACATCATCGGCGCGACCAATGGTGCACTGGATTACCTGCAGAAGCTGCATGACCAGTTCGGCGACTGGGAACTCGCGCTGGCCGCCTACAATTGGGGCGAGAACGGCGTCACCCGCGCGCAGGCCTACAACCGCAAGCACCATAAACCGACCGATTACGCGCACCTCAGAATGCCGCGCGAAACGCGCAACTACGTGCCCAAGCTGCTGGCCGTAAAGAACATCATCGCCGACCCGGCACATTTCGGCCTGCAATTGGCCAAAATTCCCGATGAACCCTATTTCGCCACCGTTGCCACCTCGCAGCACATCGACGTGAAGGTCGCCGCCGAACTGGCCGACATCTCGATGGACGAATTCATGGCGCTCAATCCCGGCCATAACCGTCCGGTGATCCTGCAGGAAAAGGACGGCGACAACGTGCTGCTGCTGCCGGTCGACAAAGTCGACACCTTCCGCACCAATCTGGCGAAGACCAACCAGCGGCTGGTCTCGTGGCAGCCCTACGAAAGCAAGAAAGGCGAGAGCTTTGAGAATATCGCCACCCACTTCGGCCTGACGCTGGCCGAATTGCGTGCCGCCAACGGCCTGTCCAAATATGCGCAGGAGAGCAACGGCCAGACCCTGCTGGTCCCCATCGGGGACGAGGAGCCGGCCGCGCAGTTCGCAGCCTTCAACATGCAGCCTTCCGCGATCGCCGAGATGTACGGCTCGGTGCGCTATACCGTGCGCAAGGGCGACACGATCTCCACCATCGCTCGCCGTTTCCATGTCAGCCAGGTACAGTTGCGCGAATCGAATCACGGCAGCGCGCACCTGCACGTGGGGCAACACTTCAATATCGTGCTGGCCGATCATCGCTCTTCCCGCAGGCATCGCGTCGCAGCAACCAAAGCCAAGACCAGGACCAGCATACGCAAAGCATCCAGCGTGAAGGTCGCCTATAACGCCCCTCAGTCCAAGCAGCCGAACTGATTATTTCCCGGAGTACAGATGGCAGCGCACGCCATGCGTCGCGCTGATGTTCGTCACGTCAGGATAATGCGCACAGGCCGCCATTGCGTGCGGACAGCGCGGTGCAAAATGGCAGCCCTGCGGCGGATTCGCGGGTGAAGGCAGATCGCCTTCCAGCCTGATGATTTTCCTTCCCTTGCCGTCGATACGCGGCACGGCAGATAGCAGGGCCTGGGTATACGGATGTTTCGGGGAGCACATCACCTCCTCCGTCGTGCCTTGCTCGACGATGCGTCCCAAGTACATCACGCACACCTCATGGGCCAGGTATTCCACAACGCCGAGGTTGTGCGTGATGAAGAGGTAACTCAGGCCAAGCTCCTGCTGCAGCGATTTCAGCAGGTTCAGTATCTGTGCCTGCACCGAGACATCCAGTGCACTGGTCGGTTCGTCGCAGATCAGCAACCGCGGAGATACCGCCAAGGCGCGCGCGATGGCGATACGCTGCCGCTGTCCGCCGGAAAACTCGTGCGGATAGCGCCACTTGCCGTCGCGCGCCAGGCCACACTTGTGCAGCAGATCATCGATATGCGCCTGCCGTGCCGCACTATCGCCGCCGATGTTCAGCGCACTCATCCCTTCTTCAAGTATCTCCGCCACTCGCATCTTGGGATTGAGCGACGAGTAAGGGTCCTGGAACACCATCTGCATCGCAGCTCGAGACCCTGACGAACCGATCAGCTCGCGTGCGGCGAACTGCACGCTGCCCGCAGTGGCCGGAATCAACTGCAGCAGCGCCTTGGCCAATGTGGTCTTGCCGCAGCCGGATTCCCCGACCAGCGCCAGCGTGCGACCCTGCGAAATGGACAGCGACACTCCGTCCACTGCCTTTACTTGGCCGACCGTGCGCTGCAGGAATCCTTTACGGATAGGAAAATGGACTTGCAGGCCGGAGACTTGCAAGAGAGGATACGGGACACGGGATACAGGATTCAGGGAATGCGCCGTCTCCCCCAGCCCCTCTCCAGCTTGCCCGAGAGCGGAACTGGGTCCCGTATCCCGTATCCTGTATCCCGTATCCTGATAAAGGTGGCACCGCACCCCCTGTCCATCAATGACGGTCCATCCCGGTGTCTGCTCGTGGCACAACCCCCAGGCCTTGTCGCAACGCGCCGCGAAACGACAGCCCTGCGCGATACTCCCCAGCGGCGGCACGCTGCCCGGGATCGCACTCAGCGGCTGCCCGGCCCGCCCGGCGCCCGGCAAAGCCGCAAACAGTTTTTGCGTATATGGGTGCAGTGGTGCGACAAACAATCGCTCACGGCTCGCCTGCTCGATGATCTGCCCGGCATACATCACACCGACACGGTGCGCGGTCTCCGCCACCACACCCAGATCGTGCGTGATGAGCAGCATCGCCATTCCTGTCCTGTCCTGCGTATCGCGCAGCAGTTGCAGAACCTGAGCCTGTATCGTGACATCGAGCGCGGTCGTCGGCTCGTCGGCGATGAGCAGCTTGGGACTGCCCGCCAACGCCATGGCGATCATCACGCGCTGCTTCATGCCACCGGAAAGCTGGAACGGATATTCATACGCACGGCGCGCCGAGTCAGGTATGCCGACCTGATCCAGCAACTCGATACCGCGTTGATTGGCGGCCGTACCGCGCAACTGGTGGTGCAATGCCAGCACCTCGGCGATCTGTGCGCCCACCGTCATCACCGGGTTCAGGCTCAGTCCGGGTTCCTGAAAGATCATCGCCATGCGGCCGCCGCGCACCTCGCGCATTTTGCTTTCAGGCAATTCCGACAACCCGATCCCATCCAGTTGTATGGCTCCGCTTGTATTCACCACGCCGTCCGGCAGCAGGCGCATCAGCGAAAGCGCCGTCATGGACTTGCCACAGCCGGATTCGCCGAGCAAGGCGAAGGTCTCACCTGCCGCGACGGAAAAAGAGAGGCCGTCAACGATGGGTGCGCCATTGCGCAAACTTGAAACCAGATTATCGACCTTGAGCAGACTCATCACGCAGCCCCGGTCCGGTTCAGGCGCGGATCGAAGGCATCGCGCACGGCATCGGCGAACAGGTTCGCCGCCAGCACCAGCACCAGCATGAAGCTGAATGCCGAGGCCAGCGCCCACCACACCATGGGCTCGCGTCCCATCTCCAGGCGCGCGGCATTGATCATGGTGCCGAAGCTGATCATGGTGGGATCGACCCCGACGCCGACGTAGGACAGCACCGCCTCGGCCAGCACCAATGCGGAGAAATCCATCACCAGCGAGATCAGCACGATATGCATCACGTTCGGCATGATGTGGCGTGCCAGGATGCGCATCGAGGACACCCCGAACGATTGCGCCGCCTGGATATATTCCATCTCGCGCAGCTTCAGCGTCTCGCCGCGCAACAGGCGGCAAAGGCCGGTCCAGCTGGTCACACCGAGGATCAGGCACAGGAACACCAGCCTGAGATCGGCGCGGGCGGCGGTAGTATCGAACCATTGCGGATGCGTGTCGATGGTCACCTGCATCATCAGCACCGCTGCCGCGATCAGCAGCACGCTGGGAATGGAGCTTAGCAGGGTGTAGACATACTGGATGACGTCGTCTACCCAGCCGCGAAAGTAGCCGGCCGCCACGCCGAGGAACAGCGACAACGGCAGCGTCACCAGCGTCGTTACCGTACCGATGATGAGTCCGGTACGGATGCTTTTCAGCGAGAGATACAGCACGTCCTGCCCCACCTTGTCGGTGCCGAGCACATGGTAGACGGTGGCGAGATTGGCGATCGCCCCGATCAGCGGAGCGACCAGCATCACGGCAACGAGCAAGGCTCGCTGATTCATCCGGCGCCTGACCAACATCGCCAGCAAGATACCCGCCAGCAACCCGGCTGCCCCCCCTGCCAGCCCCCGCTTGGCCACATCAGCATCCCGTTGCGACACTTCTGCCAGGTGCGCCCCTCCGTATTGCAGGCGGGGATAGTCGCGCACGATATGGCCCTGCGCATCCATCACACCTTCCTTGGCATACAGCGTGAAGGCGAACGGCGCCGAATAGGTCTTCTCGGTATGCGTGCGCAGCGGCCCGGCGAGCTTGTCGAACAGGCTCAATACCTCAGGCGAATAGATCTTTTCTCCGCCGCCGGCAGATGTCATTGCCGGACGGAAATGCAGCGTATCCAGCAGGCCAACCAGGAGGAACAGGAACAACACCAGCAGCGACACCATCGCCATGCTGCTGTTAGCCACACGCCGCCAGGGCAACAACAGATGCTCGCGCTGCCGGATGTACCAGGCGCTGAACGCTCCCGCTGCCAGCAGCAGGAACACCAGCGCATCGCTCCACAGGATGACGGGCATGAAACTCACGAAACGCCTCGCCCCATCATTGCAGCCTCACCCTGGGATCGACCACCGTATAGGAAAGATCGGTCAGGATCAGCCCGGCGATGTACAGCACCGAACCGAGGAACACCATCGCGCGCACGATGCTGAAATCCTGCGCGTTGATCGCATCGATGGTATAGCTGCCCAGGCCTGGGATGCCAAAGAAGGATTCGGTCAGCAGGCTGCCCATGAACAGCAGCGGGATGACCACCACCACGCCGGTCAGGATCGGGATCATTGCGTTCTTCAGCACATGCGTGAACAGCACGCGCAATTCGGACAGGCCCTTGGCGCGCGCCGTGCGCACGTAATCCTTGCCGATCTCTTCGAGGAAGATGGTGCGGTACCAGCGGCTGCTGGAACCGACGCTGCCCGCCACGCCGATGGCGATGGGCAGCACCACGAACTTGATGCTGTCCAGCCCGCTGCCATAACCCGAGATGGGCACCAGGTGCCACAGTTTGCTGACCAGGAATTGCCCGCCGATGATGTAGAACAGGCCGGACACCGACATCAGCACAACGCACAACGTCACTCCCGCAAGATCCAGCGCCGTGGCGCGGAACAGGGTCATCAGCAGGGCAAAACTGACATACACCACCAGACCGATCAGAAATGTCGGCAACGCGATGGCCAGGCTCGGACCCATGCGTGTGGAGATTTCGCGGCTGATATTGCGACCGTCATCGGCATAGCCAAAATCGAACACGAACATGCTGGCCGACTTCTGCCAGAAGATGGTGTCGGTGATCTTGCCCTGACCCTCGGCATGGCTATTGAACATCAGCGGCTTGTCGTAACCGTGCTGCTGTTTCCAGCTCTGGATGGCTTCCGGCGTCACGCGCTTGATGCCGAGCTGCATGCGCGCCATGTCGTCCGGCGTGTTCACCACGAAAAACAGCGCGAAGGTGAGCAGGTTTACCCCGATGAGAATGGGCACTGCGTAAAGGATGCGACGGATGAGGTAGGCGATCATGAGTGGCCCTATTGTAAGGGCAAACAATAGCCTGCGGGCAAGCGCCGGGAGTAGAATCAGGGCGTTGTCGAATAGCGAATCGCGGCCTGTCAGCATTCGAGTTACCGCAAGGAAAAATCATGCAAGTGGAAATCTGGTCCGACATCATCTGTCCCTGGTGCTACATCGGGAAACGGCGCTTCGAAACCGCGCTTGCGGACTTCGCACCCAGGAAAGAGGTGCAAGTGATCTGGCGCAGCTTCGAGCTCGACCCCGATGCCCCGCGTCAACGGACGGGCACACTGGAAGAAATGCTGGCGCAAAAATACAATGTCAGCCTGCAGGAGGCCGCGGCAATGAATGCGCGCGTCACCTCAGTCGCCGCGGAAGACGGCCTGGAATACCGTTTGTCCGGGGCCCGGCCGGGCAACACCTTCGATGCCCACCGCCTGCTGCACTTCGCCGCCTCGCGGCAACTGGGCGAGCGCGCCGCCGAACGTATGATGCACGGGTATTTCTCCGAATCGCTGCCGGTCGGCGAGCGCGCCGTGCTGGCGCGCCTTGCGCCGGAATTCGGCATTGCCGAAAGCGAGGCGCTGGCGATGCTGGAAAGCGATGCCTATTCCGGCGACGTGCGCGCGGACGAAGCGCGCGCGGCAAAGTTCGGCATTACCGTGGTGCCGTTCTTTGTGTTCGACGAGAAATCCGGCATCTCCGGCGCGCAGCCGGTCCAGGTGTTCGCGGAAGCGCTGCAACGTGCACTGGAAGACGCGTAGCCATGGGCGCCGCAGCACTTCACCCTTGCCCAAACGGAACGGAATGAAGTGAGCATTCCGTCCCCGTCAGCCAAGCGCGAACAATCCCGCAGCGAAGAGATCGCCAACAGCAGCATCCACGGCATCGGCTTCATCGCTGCACTGGTCGGCACACCGGTCCTCATCGAACATGCGTTACGGTACGGCGAGTTGGGATATATCGTCGGGACTTCCGTCTTCGCCGCAAGCATGATCCTGCTCTATCTTGCGTCCACCCTGTATCACGCTTTGCAACGGCCGGGACTCAAGGGCTTTTTTCACCAGATCGATCACCTCATGATCTACCTGCTCATAGCGGGAACCTATACGCCGTTCACGCTGGGGGTCCTGCACGGGGCATGGGGCTGGACACTGTTCGGAATCATTTGGGGGCTGGCCACGATCGGCATGATCCTGAGGATACTCAAGAGAATGGGACATCCGGTCATTTCGACGGGCATGTACCTGCTCATGGGCTGGCTCATGCTGGTCGCCGCCGAACCCATGTACGAAAAGGTTTCGACACAGGGGCTGCTGTGGCTGCTGACCGGTGCTGCCAGCTATACCGCGGGCGTGTACTTCTATGCAACCGACGGACGCGTGCGCTACGGTCACAGCATCTGGCATCTGTTCGTGCTGGGCGGCACGGTCAGCCATTACCTTGCCGTCTGGTACGCCGTCTGACGCGGCCGCACGGCAGCCTTGATCACCCTGCCTGTTCGCGCTTCTGCAGCGCCTTCCACATCCAGAATCCGAACAACAGCAACGCGGCCCCGCCCAGCCACAGGGGCCAGCGCACAGGCTGGTTCCACTGGCGCCGCATCCGGTCGCGCTGCGCGCTGTCCACGCGCCAGTACTTGAGTCTGTTGTTGGCCATGATGTTGGACTTGACGTTATGCAGCCAGCCGTGTTGCAGCACATAGTTCTTCGGATGATAGCCCCACAGCCAAGGCGCATCGCGGCGCAGGATCTCCAGCATCTGGTCGATGATCGCCTGCCGTGCCGGGCCGTTGTCCATGTTTTTCATCTGCCCGAACAGCCGGTCGAATTCGGGGTTGCTGTAATTGCTCGCGTTCTCGCCGCCCTTGCCCACCTTGGCTTGCGCGCCATCCAGCAGGAACAGGAAGTTCTCCGGATCGGGATAGTCCGCATTCCAGCCGTAGTAGTACATCTGCGTATCGCCGCGCCGTATCTTGTCCTGGAAGCGGTTGTAATCGGTGCTGCGCACATCAAGCTGCACGCCAAGCTTGTCGAACTGCTTGCGTATCCAGTCGAGGCGGGATTTGTTGCCAACGCCGCCGGAAGTCGTGTCGAGGTGGATGACCAGCGCCTGTCTGGTTTCAGCGTCAATTCCGCCGGGATAACCTGCTTCTGCCAAAAGGCGCCGCGCCTCCTCGATGGGCTTGCGCTTGGGCGCTCCGTCCACCCAGTCGTACACATAGCGGTTGATGCCTTCCTGGCCTTCACGGTAGCCGAAAATGCCGGGGGGGATGGGCGATTGTGCGGAGATGCCGCGCCCGTTGGCGAAGATCGAGATGAATTCTTCGTAGTCCACCGCGATGGAGATCGCACGGCGCAATTTTGTCGCTCTCTCCGAGTCCCCTCCCACCACCGGATCGAGCCAGTTGAAGCCTGTGTACATGGTGGAAGTCGCAACCGAAGTTGCCAGTGTGATGCCCTGGGCCTTCATCTCGTCGCTGACATTGGTTTCTCCGCTGACGCTGACCTGGACAGCCTGGTCGAAACTATCTGAGCTGATGCCGGAGGCGTCGTAATAGCCCTGCAGGAATTTGTTCCAATACGGGATGGTTTCCTTTTCCAGTGTGAACACGACCCGGTCGATCAACGGCAAAGGCTTGCCGGCATCGGCCAATAGTGCTGCTTCCGCATCGCCGGCCTCTCCGTCAGCCGGATAGTTCTCGCTGTCGTAATAGGGATTGCGCGTGAGCACCATGCGCCGGTTGGGATCGTTATCCGAAAGATAATACGGCCCGCTACCCACAGGCCACCAATCCAGCGAAAGGTTGCGCTCGCGCATGCCGGGCAGCGCGTAGAAACGCTCCACCTCCTGCGGCATCGGCGAGAAGAACGGCATCGCCAGCCAATAGGCGAATTGCGGATATTTGCCCCTGATCGTGACGCGGTAAGTGGTGTCATTCACCACTTCCACACCCGGCAGCCGGTACTGGTTCAGGTCAAGGAATTCGCCGGGATGCTGCCTGGCCGCCGCTTGCAGCGTGGCGGCATATTCCTTGAGGCCGACGATGTATTCGCTCATCACCCCCGCGATGGGCGTGTGCAGCAGCGGATGAACCAGGCGTTTGATCTGGTAGACATAGTCGGCCGCCGTCACCACACGCGTACCCGTCCTGGAAAAGTCGTTCAACGAATGGATACGTCCCATTTCGTCGCCCGCGAGCAGATAGTTTTCCGGCACAAAAGCCGGATGGGGCTGGTAGCGCATATTCGGCTTGATGTGTATCTCGTACACGCTGTAGGCGATGCGCTCCGCTGCAACTTTGTCCGGCAAGCGGCGTCGACTCTTGTCCAGGTAGGTGACGCGCGGCATCTCGCTGGCGGCCAGCGGCACCAGTTGGTACGGGCGTTTCAGGTAATGGTATTGCAGCGGCGGCGCATAGACCAGCGCCAGGAACTCGTATTCGTTCTCGCTGTAGGCTTGCGCCGGATCGAGATGTTTGGGGCGTTCGGTGAACGCGGTATAGAGAATGGACTTGCCGTCGTCCGCCGCCGGATAGGGGTCGTTCCACAGTCCGCCATCGCAGGCGGCAAGCAACAGGCACAACAGGGCGGGAAGCACATATCTCATGGCGCAAGAGTTTAGCCGAAAGGTCTGTCTTCGCGGTAAGATTGAGTTTCGAATGCAAACGGATATTTGAGACATGAACCCAGATTGGCAGAATTTCCTGACGACGCAAGGTGCGCAGACACAGGACGGAGTGGTGCAGCATTTCGGCGATTCCGCGGCCGAACGCATCGCCACTCGCGATGGCACCGTATTAAGCGACCTGTCGCAGTTCGGCATCATCAAGGCTTCGGGCGAAGAAGCCAAAGGCTTCCTGCATAACCTTTTCAGCAGCGACGTGAATGCGCTGACCCCGCAACAGGCACTGCCCAGCAGCTTCAACACTGCCAAAGGGCGCACGCTGGCGACTTTCCTGATCTGGCGCAACGAGACCGAATACTTCCTGCACCTGCCGCAGAGCCTGCTTGCGCCGATCCAGAAGAAGCTGTCCATGTTCGTGCTGCGTGCCAAGGTGAAGATCGAGAACGCGAGCGACGACATCGTGTGCCTCGGTCTCTCAGGCGCGAATGCCGCGACCCTGTTGCAGCAGCACTTCCCTGTTCTGCCCCGGAGCCCGCTCGACATTGTGTATCACGAAGACACCGGTCTGATTCGCCTCGGTGCAGATCGCTTCCAGCTCAATGCCACACCGCAGCGCGCACCCGCCCTGTGGAAACAGCTCAGCGCAGGAGCAAGACCCGTTGGCTCCCCCTGCTGGGACTGGCTCAATATTCGCGCCGGCATACCGGTCATCCTGCCCCAGACGCAGGAAGCATTCGTGCCGCAAATGGCGAACCTCGACCTCATTGGCGCCGTGAATTTCAAGAAAGGCTGCTATCCGGGGCAAGAGATCGTGGCGCGCATGCAGTATCTGGGCAAGAACAAACGCCGCATGTATCTGGCGCATGTCGAAAGCGACGCGGCGCCGCAAGCGGGCGATGAACTATTCAGCATGGAGATGGAAGGCCAGAGCTGCGGCACCGTGGTCAACGCGCAAGCGGCGCCGGGCGGCGGTTACGACCTGCTGGCCGTGATCCAGATCGCAAGCCATGACGCCTTCCCGGTACATCTTGGCAACCTCCAGGGCGCGCGCCTGCAATTCCAGCCGCTACCCTACCCGCTGCCGTGAACCTGCCCGCCCAACTGCTGGCTGGCGATTGGTTGTGGGTGGCCAATGCCATCTTCGCCCTGTTTCTGTACCGCGCCGTACGCTACGCTCCGTGGCGCATCCTGCTGGATAACGCCGTCATGGTAAACGCGCTGGTCGGCCTGGTGTTCGGCGCGTTCATCTTCTGGCAATTCAACGCCGGCATCCGCCCCGGATTCAACTTCCACATTCTGGGATCAACGCTATTCATGCTGATGTTCGGCTGGCAGATCGCCACCGTCAGCATCACGCTGGTGATGCTCGCCACCTGGCTGCGCGCCGACATGGGAGTCGTCACGCTCGGCATCAATGGCCTGCTGATGATCGCCCTCCCTGTGCTGTTCAGTGACTGGCTGCTGCGTTTCAGCAAACTCCACTTGCCGAAGAATCTGTTCCTGTTCGTGCTGTGGAACGGTTTCTTCTGCAGCATGCTCACCATTGTGCTGAACGTGACGGCGACGACCTTGCTGTTGCTGTCGCTGAGCCGCCACACCTGGGGTGAAATCCAGCACTATTATCTCGTCGCTTCGCCCATCCTCATGCTCACCGAGGGCTTCGTCACGGGCATGCTGATCACCGCCTTCACGGTGTTCCAGCCGCAGGCCGTGATGAATTTCAGCGACGAGGAATACCTAGCGGGGAAGTAACTTCAGCTTCATCTTCTTGTGCGGCAGTCCCGCATCCATGAATTCCTTGCCGTACTCGACAAAGCCGAATTTCTGATAGAACGGAATGGCGTAGGTCTGCGAGTCCACATCTACCTGCTTATAGCCGCGTGAACGCGCCTCGTCGAGCAATACTTCCATGACGGCCGTGCCCACCTTCTGTTTGCGCCATTGCGGCAGTACCGCAATGCGTCCAATGTGACCATTCGCCTGGATGCGCCCGCAACCGATCGCATCGCCGTTCAGGCTCAAAGCCAGCGCATGACGGCAATCTTCATCCTTGCCATCCCACTCCAGTTCTTCGGGAACGCTCTGCTCGCGGATGAATACCGCTTCGCGTATCGCACGCAGCAACGGTTCGCCGTCGTGCCAACAAACCAGACTGACCGTGAATCGTGTAGTCATGACCCTTCTCCTGGCTTCTCCGCCCGAAACTTTCGGACGGAAGAAACTTTATTGTTATTCGCATTCTGTCACGCCGTGATCTCGACTTCCGTACCCGCCTCCACCAGTTCAAACAAGTCCACCAGTTCGGCATTGCGCATGCGCACACAGCCGCGCGAGCCCGGCTTGCCAAGCGGGGTGCTGTCCGGCGTACCATGGATATATATATAACGCCGCATGGTATCGCATGATCCGCCGCGGTTGTAACCGCTCTCGCAACCCGACAGCCACAGGATGCGCGTCAATATCCAGTCGCGTCCCGGATACTGCGCGCCAAGCTGCGGCGAGTACACTTCACCGGTCGGACGCCGCTGAACAAAAACCGCATTCTCCGGTTCGCCTATGCCGATCTTCGCGCGGATGACGTGCTTGCCGCGCGGTGTGCAGAAACTTCCGTTCTCCTCGCCCACCCCGTTCGCGCCTGTGGATACCCGGTACCGGCGCAATGATTTGCCATTTTCGTCGAACAACTCCAGCGTCTGGGTCGGAATGTGAATGGAAATCTTCATGGTGCTTTCTGCTGCGCGCGGCGTGTGGCAAAAAAATCGCTCAACACCTTGCCGCATTCGTCCGCCAGGACCCCGCCGTGTATGCGAGCATGGTGATTCAATCTGATCATCGCTCCTTCTTCCCCGGGAGGAGGGTTGGGGTGGGGGAATTCCCCGAACAGATTGAACACACTGCCCGCCGCGCCGGTCTTCGGATCGCGTGCGCCGAACACCACGCGGGCGATACGGGCATGGAACATCGCGCCGACGCACATCACACAGGGCTCCAGCGTCACGAATAGTTCACAATCTACCAGACGATAATTACCGATATGTTGCGCGGCATCACGCAGTGCCGCAATTTCAGCGTGGGCGGAAGGGTCGTGCCGCGAAATGGGGGCATTGCCGCCGCGACCGATGATCCTGCCATCTTTCACCACGACCGCGCCGACCGGCACTTCTCCATTGCTCGCGGCCTGCCGCGCCAGGTCCAGCGCAGCACGCATGAAGGCCTCATCCGCTTCACCGTTAGGGTCATCTACCTGGGATGGAATCCGGTTCTCTAAATTCATGCCCCCCATTGTACGGGCAAAAATCGGATTGCCAAACGGTATGACGAGGCACAGAATCACCACGCCCAACCTGTACACCTCGACATGCAAGAACAGACTTCCAATCCCGCCGGCGAACCTCGAAAAGCACACGGGCGCGAACAGACACTCGGCGAGGAGATCGCCAACAGCATCAGCCACGGCGCGGGAGCCGTCGCATCGTTAGTGGGCGCCCCATTCCTGATCCTGCATGCGCTTGAACTCGGAGATACAGGCTACCTGATCGGTTCAGTCGTTTTCGCAGCCACCATGATCGTGCTCTACCTTTCTTCCACCCTCTACCATTCATTCCGCCCGGGCAGGCTCAAGCATATATTTCGCATCATCGATCACTCCGCGGTTTACCTGCTCATAGCGGGCACCTATACGCCCTTCACACTCGGCGTGCTCTACGGCACATGGGGCTGGACGCTGCTGATACTGATCTGGAGTCTGGCACTGGCAGGGGTGATGCAAAAGATGTTGAGCAGCATGTCGCGCCCCATCATTTCTACCGTACTCTATCTCCTCATGGGATGGCTCATCATCATCGCAGCCGATCCCTTGTATACCCGATTGCCGACATCCGGACTTGCCTGGCTGGTTGCGGGCGGCCTGGCCTACACCGCGGGTACCGTTTTCTTTGTCCTTGACTCGCGCCTGCGCTATGGCCATTTCATCTGGCACTGGTTCGTGCTGACGGGCACCACTTGCCATTATTTCGCCGTGTACTGGTATGCCGCCTGACAGCTGCAATTTGCGCTTGCCTTCCCGAAGGAATTTGTCAACAATGGCAGTCAGGAACAGGAGCCATTGATGCCAAAACAAGTTGTAGACGATTTCACCCTGCCCGCCACCGGCGGTGTCGATTTCACGCTGTACCCCATCCGCAGCAAATCCCTGGTGATCTATTTTTACCCCAAGGACAACACACCCGGCTGCACCAGCGAAGCGCAACAGTTTCGCGACTTGTACGCGGCCTTCGTGAAGGCGGATTGCGAGATCGTCGGAATCTCGCGCGACAGCATCAAGTCGCACGAGAATTTCAAGGCGAAATTCACGCTGCCTTTTGCGTTGCTCTCCGACGAGGATGAAGTGGTATGCAATCTGTTCGGGGTGATGAAGCAGAAGATGATGTACGGCAAGCAGGTACGCGGCATCGAACGCAGCACCTTCGTGCTCGACATGAAAGGAAGCATCATCAAGGAATGGCGCGGCCTCAAGGCGGACGGCCACGCGGAAGAGGTACTCACTTTTGTTCAAACTCTCTAAAAGGACAACATGAACGCACGTAAAGCAACAACGGAAAAAGGCACCAAACTCTTCGTGCTGGATACAAACGTGCTGATGCACGATCCGACCAGCCTGTTCCGCTTCGAAGAACACGATGTCTACCTGCCGATGTTCGTGCTGGAAGAGCTGGACAACAACAAGAAGGGGATGTCGGAGGTCGCCCGCAACGCGCGCCAGGCCAGCCGCTTCCTGGACAATCTCGTCAGTGCAAGCGAAGACAGCATCGACGAAGGCGTTCCGCTGGATGCACTCGGCAACAAGAACGCGACCGGACGCCTGTTCCTGCAGACCGAGTTCATCAACGATCCTTTGCCGTCGACGCTGGCAAGCGGCAAGGCCGACAATGCCATCCTCGGCGTGGTCAGCCACCTGCACACGCAGCACAGCAAGCGCCAGATCGCGCTGGTCAGCAAAGACATCAACATGCGCATCAAGGCGCGTGCGCTGGGATTGTCGGCGCAGGATTACTTCAACGACAAGGTACTGGAAGACACCGATCTGCTCTACACCGGCGTGCGCGAATTGCCTGCCGATTTCTGGGACAAGAACGGCAAGGACATGAAATCCGGCACCCAGGCCGGGCACACCTTCTACAACATCAGGGGCCCCATCTGCCGCGACTTGCTGGTGAACGAGTTCGTGTACCAGGACGATCCGGAAAAACCCTTCTATGCCGTGGTCGCCACGCAGGACGACACCTCGGCCACCCTGCTCACGCTCACTGACTATACGCACAGCAAGAACGCCATCTGGGGCATCACGGCGCGCAACCGCGAGCAGAACTTCGTGCTCAACCTGCTGATGAACCCCGAGATCGATTTCGTCACGCTGCTGGGCCAGGCCGGCACCGGCAAGACCTTGCTCACGCTGGCTGCGGGCCTGATGCAGACGCTGGAGCACAAGCTCTATTCGGAGATCATCATGACCCGCGTCACCGTTCCGGTGGGCGAGGACATCGGCTTCCTGCCGGGCACCGAGGAAGAGAAGATGTCCCCGTGGATGGGGGCGCTTGACGACAACCTGGACGTGCTCAACAAGTCGGACGACGAAGGCGGCGAATGGGGCCGCGCCGCGACGCGCGACCTGATCCGCTCGCGCATCAAGATCAAGTCGCTGAACTTCATGCGCGGCCGCACTTTCCTCAACAAGTACCTGATCATCGACGAGGCGCAGAACCTCACGCCCAAGCAGATGAAAACGCTGATCACGCGCGCCGGTCCCGGTACCAAGGTAGTGTGCATGGGCAACATCGCGCAGATCGACACCCCTTACCTGACCGAAGGCAGCTCCGGCCTGACATACGTGGTCGACCGGTTCAAGGGCTGGGCGCACAGCGGCCATGTCACCCTGCAACGCGGCGAACGTTCGCGTCTCGCCGACCACGCTGCGGAAGTGCTATGAAGCTGATCGGTTCCAACACCAGTCCCTACGTGCGCAAGGCGCGCCTGGTGCTGCTGGAGAAGAGCATCCCGCACACCTATGTGGTCGATCCGCCGAGCGAACCGGCCAGCCAGGTCTACAGCGTCAACCCGCTCGGACGCATCCCGGCGCTGATCCTCGACGACGGCACCTGCATATTCGACTCCCCGGTGATCGCCGATTATGTCGATACGCTGAACGACACGCCCATCCTGGTCCCGCGCAACGACGCGCTGGCGAGAATGCGAGTCAAACGCGGGGAAGCCCTGGCAGACGGCATCATGGATTCGGCCATCGTCGTGCGCATGGAGCGCATCCGCCCGCCCGAGAAGCAGGAACAAGGCAACATCGACATGCACAACCTGGCCGTCACCCGCGCGCTTGCCCATATCGCGGGCCAACTGGGACAGCGCGAATGGTGTGAGGGCAGCAGCATCACGCTGGCGGACCTGGCACTGGTCAGCGCGCTGGCCTATCTCGACCTGCGTCAACCTGAACGCGACTGGCGCAGCACGCATCCGAACCTGGCTGCATGGTTTAGCCGTCTCAGTGCACGCCCGAGCGTGCAAACCTCACTGGCAGGATAAGCATGAGCCCTATTGAAAAATCGGATGACGAATGGCGCGAAGAATTGACGCCGGAACAGTATGAGGTCTGCCGCGAATGCGGAACCGAGCCGGCCTTTACTGGCGAATACTGGGACTGCCACGACATCGGTGTCTACCGCTGCATCTGCTGTGGCGCGCCACTGTTCGATTCGGAAACCAAATACGAATCGGGAACGGGCTGGCCCAGCTTCTGGCAACCGATCAGCGAATACGCGGTAGAATATCGCGAAGAAGATCCGACGGGCATGGATCGCATCGAAGTCTGCTGCGCTGCCTGTGACGCCCATCTGGGACATGTATTCGAAGATGGCCCAGACCCGACCGGACTGCGCTTTTGCATCAACTCCGCTTCACTTGCACTGGATAGAAAATAATAACAATTGCAACCCCAGTCTGTAACCTGGCCTAAACAAGTTGAGTCTCCATGAAAATACTTTTTGACCTGTTCCCTGTCATCGTTTTTTTTGTCACCTTCAAATTTGCAGGCGTATTCGCCGCCACGGCGGTATCCATGGCCGCCACCTTTGCCCAGGTCGCCTGGGTGAAATACCGGCATGGCAAGGTCGACACTATGTTATGGGCCAGCTTTGCCATCATCACGGTGTTCGGTGGGGCGACATTGCTGTTGCACAATGAGACTTTCATCAAGTGGAAACCGACCGTCCTGTATTGGTCTTTTTCCCTTGCTTTATTGCTGGCGCCCGTCCTGTTCAAGAAGAACCTGATGCGCTCGCTGTTGCAGGACAAGCTCCCGCTGCCCGATTCCACCTGGATGAACGTCAACCTCGCGTGGGGCCTGTTCTTTGCCGCACTCGGCGCCATCAATTTATATGTCGCATTCAACTACTCGACCGACATATGGGTCGATTTCAAGCTGTTCGGCGTGACCAGCCTGATATTCCTGTTCATTCTTGCGCAGGCGGCAATGCTGGCAAAATATGTTGAGGCCGACAAACACAAGAACGAATGAGCCGGCAACCAATACGGCCGGAATGAGATGCCAACAAAAACTGAGGAAAAACAGATGCTTTACGCCATATTTGGTCAAGATATCCCCGACAGCCTGGAAAAACGCAAGGTCGCGCGCCCCGCACACCTGGAACGTCTGCAGGCTCTGCAAAATGCAGGCAGACTCTTGCTGGCCGGTCCTTTCCCAGCCGTTGACGCCGTCGATCCCGGTGTTGCCGGTTTCACGGGCAGCCTGATCGTTGCCGAATTCGACTCGCTGGAAAACGCCGAGGCATGGGCCGCGGCAGATCCGTATGTTGCGGCAGGCGTTTATACCCAAGTCGCGGTCAGGCCTTTCAAGAAGGTCTTCCCGGCCTGAGCACAAGGCATGATATATTGCGCCTCGGATAATTTTTGAATCCCCTCTACAACTCACAAAGGAAAGACTCATGCTGAAATTTTCCAAATTCGTCCTGTTGTCGGCATTGCTGGCTATCGCCGCAAGCGCACAGGCTGCCGATGAAAAGGCGGCTGCAGACAAGCCGGCAGCGCTGGTCAACGGCGTAGCCATTCCGCAAGCTCGCGTCGATATGCGCATCAAGGCTGCCGCACAACAAGGCCAGCCCGACAGCCCGGAAATGCGCAAGGCCATCCGCGACGACATCATCAATCTTGAGGTCATTTCGCAAGCCGCTGCCAAGAGCGGACTGGACAAGCAGGCGGAGGTCGCGCAACAACTGGAACTGGCCAGGCAGTCAGTGCTGGCCGGGGCTTATGTGCAGGATTATGCAAAGAGCCACCCCATCCCGGATGACGTGCTGAAGCAGGAATATGAAGCACTGAAGGCTCGGGTGGGCAACAAGGAATACAAGCTTGCCCACATTCTGGTGCAAACCGAGGATGAAGCCAAGAAGGTGGAAGCAGAGTTAAAGAAGAAAGGCGCCAAGTTCGCCAAAATCGCAAAAGAGCATAGCAAGGACCCGGGCTCCAAAGACAATGGCGGCGACCTGGGTTGGGCAGTTCCTTCCAACTTCGTTCAGCCTTTCGGTGAGGCCGTGGTCAAGCTGAACAAGGGTGAAGTCAGTGCCCCGGTACAGACTCAATACGGCTGGCACATCATCAAACTGGAAGACACCCGCGAACTGAAAGTGCCGACCTTTGAAGAAATGAAGCCCAATCTGGAAAAGCGCAAACAACAGGAAGCCGTGCAGAAGCTGATTGAAGACCTGCGCAGCAAGGCCAAGATCGAATAAGCAGTAGGCTTTGGTATCAGAAAAAAAGGCGACCTGTTGGTCGCCTTTTTTATTCGCTCTCGTTCCTTCTCGTAGGTCTTGAGGATACTTCCGTAGAAACCGCCCAAGGCAGCGCGCTGCCAATTCACCGCTTTTTTTCATTGGGCCGGGCCAAGCCTGAACGGCGTCACACCTGCTGCCCCGGAACACTCGGCGAATCAGGGTGCCTTGGCGACTTCCTGCGCTTTCCAGCCCCCGCCCAATGCCTTGAACAAGTCGGCAACCGCGCTGCGCTGCGCGCGTTCCGCATCGAGACGGTTCAACTGGGCCTGAAGGTAGTTACGTTCCACATCCAGCAATTCGAGGCGGCTCGCAATTCCAGCCTGATAGCGCATATCGGCCTGCTTGTAGGCTTGTTCCAATGCATCGCTGCGCGCGCTTTCGTAAGTCAGCACCTGCCTGGCGGCTTCCTGTGCGGACAGGGCGTTGCGCACATCGCCGAACGCATTGGCGACAGCCTGCTTATACTGGATCAGAGCCTGGTCGCGGCGCGCTTCCGCCACATCCACCTGGAATCCGATGCGCCCCGCATTGAAGATCGGCTGGGTGACGTTGCCCGCGAACTGGAAGATGTTTGCCGGTTTGGTAAACAGATCACCGAGCGCGACACTTTCGCTACCCACATACGAGGTCAGTGAGATCGAGGGGAAATACTGCGCCCGGGCCACGCCGATACGCGCGTTCAGTGCGACCAGGCGTTGCTCCGCATCTTTCAGGTCCGGCCTGCGCAACAGCAGGTCCGCAGGCAGTCCTTCCGGCACCGTTGCGACCGGCAATGTCGGGCTGCCGCGGTGCAGGTCGCTGACCATCACATCCCTGGGCGAGCGCCCCAGCAGCAGCGTCAGCGTGGTTTCCTGCTTGTCGCGAGCCTGCACGAGCGAGGCCAGTTGCGATTGCACCGCGGCCACGTCGGCTTCGGCCTGATGCAGGTCGTATTCGGAGAGCATGCCGACTTCCAGCTGCTTTTTGTTCAAATCCAGCCTGTCCTGGCGCCCCGTCAGCAAGCGCCTTGTCGCCGCTTCCTGGGCATCCAGCGAGACGAGGGCAAAATACTGCTGCGCCACCTGGGTGGTGAGCGTCAGACGCACAGTGTCCCTCGCCGACTCCGCACTGAGCAGATCTGCCCGCGCAGCTTCTGTGGCACGGCGCAGCTTGCCCCACAGGTCCAGCTCATAACTCGCATCCAGGCTGATATGTGTAAAGTCCTGGGTGGGCGGTATGTATGCCGGCAGCGGGAAAGTGCCGACCGTGGAAGCTTTGGTGCGGCTCTGGCTTGCATTGGCACTGAGCTCGGGGAACTGGTCTGCCTTGGTGATCCCCAGTTGCGCGCGCACTTCCAGTACATGTGCTGCTGCGACCTGGATATCCGCATTGTGGGCCAGCGCTTCTTCTTCCAGCTGGTCGAGGGTGGTATCGGCATAGAGATGCCACCATTGCTCGGTCACGCCGCTGGCCTTCACGGCCGCGTCGTCCTGCTTCGCCGACCAATTCTCCGGCAGCACCATGTCCGGACGCTTGTAGTCGGGTCCGCTGCTGCATGCGGCCAATGTGAACGCTGCAAGCACCATTCCGGCAGCCTTCGACTTTGTTTTCATGTTACTCATGCTTGTCCTCCTTGTGCCGTGCATGACCGGGGAAAATACGGCGAACACCCACGAAGAACACGGGAACCATGAAGATCGCGATAACCGTCGCGGCGATCATGCCGCCCATGACACCCGTTCCGATGGCGTGACGGCCATTGGCGCCCGCTCCGCTGGAAATAGCCAGCGGGAATACACCGAAGATGAACGCTATCGACGTCATCAGGATGGGACGCAATCTTCGGCGGCAGGCTTCCAGCGTCGCGTCGATCAGGCCATGTCCTTCTTCCAGCAGGTCGTTCGCAAACTGGATGATCAGGATCGCATTCTTCGCGGCCAGTCCGATGATGACGATCAGTCCGACCTTGAAATAAACGTCGTTGGGCAGTCCGCGCATCGTCACCGCCACCACCGCGCCGAGTATGCCGATAGGCACCACCAGGATCACGGCAAGCGGAATCGACCAGCTCTCGTACAACGCGGCCAGGCACAGGAACACGGCGACCACGGACAAAGCGAACAGGAACGGCGCCTGGCTTCCGGACACCCGTTCCTCCTTGGATGTACCGGACCATTCAAAGCCCATTCCCGGCGGCAATTTGGACGCGATATCTTCCATTGCCAGCAGCGCTTCGCCAGTGCTGTGCCCGGGGGCGGGGCTGCCCGATATCTTCATCGCCGGCAGGCCGTTGTAGCGGTCCAGTTTGGGCGAGGATGCCACCCAGCGTGTCCTGACGAACTCGGACAAGGGCACCATGCCGCCATCCATGTTGCGCACCGGGATACGCAGGATATGGGCCGGCGTGGTCCGGTTGCCGGAATCGGCCTGCATCTGCACGCGCAGGATACGGCCTTCGCGCACGAAATCGTTGATGTAAGCCACCCCGAGCATGGATTGCAGCGTGTCGTTCAGGTTCGCGATATCGATCCCCAATGCCCTTGCCTTCAGGCGGTCGACATCGATCTGCAGCTGCGGTGCCGCTTCCTGCCCTTCGGGCCGCACGCTACCGATCAGCGGATTCTTGCTCGCCATGCCCAGCACCATGTTGCGCGCATCGAGCAGCTTGTCCCGCCCCTGGCCCGAACGGTCTTCGAGCCGGAAGTCGAATCCCCCGGTGGCAGCCAGTTCGGGAATCGGCGGCACGTTGAGCGCAAAGATGAAAGCCTCTTTGATGCGGAACAGCATCATGTTGGCATTCTTCACCAGTGCGGCCGCCGAACTGTTCGGGCTGGGACGCTCGTCCCAATCCTTGAGGCGGACGAAGACCGTCGCCGCGTTCTGCCCGCGGCCGAAGAAAGAGAACCCGAGCACACCGATGGCATGCGCCACTTCCGGCTGCTTCATGTAGTACTGCTCCACCTGGCTCAGCACTTCCCGCGAACGTTCGCGTGTCGCGCCGGGCGGCAGCTGGATCACGTTGAGGAAGTAACCTTGATCCTCATCCGGCAGAAAACTGGTCGGCAAATGCACGAACAGCCAGCCCAGCGCGGCAATGATCGCGGCGTAAAACACCAGGGCTCGTCCCATGCGTTTCAATATCTTGCCGACCCAGTTCTGATAGCCCTCGCTCGTTCTGACAAAGAGACGGTTGAACCAGCCGAAGAAGCCGGTCTCGCCACCCGGCTTCTTGTTCGGCTCATGTTTCAGCAGCGTGGCGCAAAGCGCTGGCGTCAGGGTCAGCGCCATCAGCAGGGAGAACAGGATGGTCATGATCAGCGTGACCGAAAACTGCCTGTAGATCGCCCCCACCGAGCCGCTGAAGAAAGCCATCGGAACGAACACGGCACACAGCACCAGTGTGATCGCGATGATGGCACCGTAGATCTGTTCCATGGCCTTGTACGTCGCATCTCGCGGGGACAGGCCGTCTTCGGTCATGATGCGTTCCACGTTCTCCACCACCACGATGGCATCGTCCACCACGATACCGATGGCCAGAACCATGGCGAACAGCGTCAGCGTATTGATCGAATAGCCGATCGCATACAGACCCACCATGCCGCCGGTGAGCGCAACCGGCACGACAATGCTGGGAATGAAAGTCGCCCGCAGGTTTCCAAGGAAAAGATAGATGACCACGAACACCAGCAGCATCGCTTCAGCCAGGGTCTTCACCACCTCGGCGATGGAAATCTGGATGAACTGGGAGGTATCGTACGGAATCAACCAGTCGACACCCTTGGGGAAGGCCTTGGAAAGCTCCGCCATCTTGGCTCTGACCGCATTTGCGGTATCCAGGGCATTCGCTTCGGGCGTAGTACGGATGGCAATCGCGGCGGCCGGCTGGCCGTCAATGCGTGCGGCGATGGAATAGTCCTGCGCGCCGAGTTCCACGCGGGCGACATCCTTGACCCTCACAGTCGAACCATCCGGATTGGCACGCACAATGATGTTGCCGAACTGTTCCGGCGTCTTGAGTCTGCTCTGGGTGACGATCACCGCGTTCAACTGCTGCCCGGGCGCGGCCGGTAACTGGCCGAGTTCACCGATTGCAAGCTCCGTGTTCTGCGCACGGACGGCAGCGCTGACATCGCCGGGCGAGAGATTATAGGAATGCAGTTTTTCCGGGTTCAACCACAGGCGCATGGAATACTCGGTACCGAAGAGTATCGCCTCGCCCACACCCGGCACGCGACGGATGCTATCGAGCAGACTGGTGGCGGCATAGCTGCCGAGCGCCACGTTGTCGCGGCTCTTGTCGGGCGAAACGAGCGCGATGAACATCAGGTAATTGCGTGCCGATTTCGCCACGGTGACGCCGATACGCCGGACATCGTCCGGCAGGCGCGCCTCGGCACGCTTGATGCGGTTCTGAGTTTCAACCGAAGCGGCATCCAGGTTGGTCCCCGTCTCGAAAGTCAGGGTGATCGTACCCAGGCCCAGCTCGGAAGAGGACTCCATGTAGAGCAAATGCTCGATGCCGTTCATCTCCTGCTCGACCAGCGAAACAGCCGTATCTTCCACAACCTGCGCTGAAGCACCGGGGTAACTGAGCGTAATGGACAAGGCCGGAGGAGCGACCGAAGGATAGGACGTGACCGGCAGGCTGCGCAGGGAGAGTCCGCCCGCCAGCAAAATGATAAGTGCAATTACCCAGGCAAAGATCGGGCGGTCAATAAAGAATTTTGCGAACACGGTGCCCTCTATTTCTTTTCAGAAGTTGCGGGCGCATCCGCTGCTGGCGAATTTCCCTCCGGATTCCACGGAACCGCTTTCACAGGCGATCCGGGACGCACTTTCTGGATGCCGTTCACGATCACCTGGTCGCCGGGCTTTAAGCCTTCCAGAATGACAAAATCACTGCCCGCCATGCTTCCCGTCCTGACCGGTCGTACCGCGACCTTGCTCTCGTCATCGACCACCAGAACAGACTGCCCCTGTGCGCCGGTCATGACCGCACGCTGCGGTATCCTGATGCTGTTATCCGCATTGCCTTCCGGCAAGCGGATGCTCGCAAACATACCGGGCAACAGCTCCTGTTTCGGATTGGGGAATTCGGCGCGCAGAGTCACACTGCCCGTGCTCGGGTCGACGGCAAGATTGGAAAACAGCAGTTTGCCGGGCAGGGGATAGATGCTGCCGTCTTCAAGCACGAGCTCCACCTGTGCACTGCCCGCATGTTTCAGCTTTCCCGACTTGAATTCCTGCTGCAGGCGCATCAGATCGGAACCCGGCTGGGTGAAATTCGCATAGATGGGATTGACCTGCTCGATGGTGGCCAGCAATGTGGATTCGCCATGCCCGACCAGCGCCCCCTCCGTCACTTGCGCTCGTCCGATACGGCCCGAGATGGGCGCCGGTACATGCGTATTTTCCATGTCCAGTTGCGCCTTCGACAGCGCGGCTTCGGCCTGTTTCAGCTTGGCCTCGGCCAGATCGTAATCCTGCTGGCTGACGGCTTTCGCTGCAAGCAGCGGCTTGTAACGCTCAAGCGTCTGGCGTGCCACGCTCTCATCCGATTTGGCGGAATCGTAAGCTGTCCGGTAGTTGCGAGGATCGATCTGGAACAGCATGTCTCCCGCCTTTACGTCGCTGCCTTCTGTGAACTGGCGCTTCTCGATGATCCCATCCACTCGCGCGCGCACCTGAGCACTTCTATAGGCTTCCAGACGACCGGGAAGATCCTGGGTCAGCGTCACGGAACCCGGCGTGACAGTCACGACATCCACTGCCATCGGAGGTGGCGCGGCGGCGGCCGGAGATTGCTGCCCCGCACCGTCTTTGGCCCCGCATGCGGCGAGTATCAACATGGCCGTGCCAACGGCCAGCGTATTGAAGAATTGAGTTTTTGTTTTCATCGAAAATCTCCGGCCGGATTCTTAAATTCTTGATCGCCGACTCAATAACACTATAGTCAGCAGGATAATAGTTAGGGAGCTAACGATTAGCAGGATAACATATATTAAATAATTTGCTATACAGCGATGGGAAGTAAATGCAATGCACACAGGGCTACTCAGGCATATTCTCCGCACCAGCAGTAGGTATTTGAGCCATTGTGCTTTGCACGGTACATCGCGGCATCCGCCTTGCTCATGATCGCTTCCATCTCGCTGCCGTCGTCCGGATACATCGCGATGCCGAGGCTGCCGGAGATGCCGACCGTATTGCCTTCAAGGATAAACGGCTGACTCAAGGCGACCAGTATCTTGCCTGCCAGAATCGTCACGTCGTTGCGAGTCATGACTTCCGAAAGCAGGATCGCGAACTCGTCCCCGCCGAACCTGGAAACTGTATCGACCTCCCTTACCTGCGATTTCAGTCTTTCCGCCACGGCCACCAGCAACTGGTCCCCGATCTGGTGGCCCAATCTGTCGTTCACGGGCTTGAACTTGTCGAGATCGACATAGATGACGGCAAATTTCTTCTCGTTCCGTTTTGCACTTGCCAGCTGCTGCTTGAACCGGTCGCGAAACAGCATCCGATTGGGCAGGTTGGTCAGAAAATCGTGCTGCGCATGATGGGCCACGGTTTCCTGCTCCGCCCGGCTCTGCGTGATGTCGGAAAAAATACCGATGCGGTTGGCAACCTTGCCGTGCTCGCCTTTCAGGGTATAGATGGCCAGCTTTTCCAGATAAGCCACACCGTCCTTGCGGCGGTTCCACAACTCGCCCTCCCAGTGCCCGGCCTCGATCAATGCTTTCCACATATCCGCAAAGAACTCGGAACTTTGTTTCCCCGATTTCAGGAGGCGCGGGTTCTGGCCCAGCACTTCATCGCGGGTATATCCGGTCAGTACGGTAAACGCGGAGTTGACGTCAACGATATTGCCATTGGCATCCACGATCACGATGCCTTCGTTGCTGACCTCGGACACTTTGGCGTTCAACGCGAGCTGGTGCATGGCCCTGCGTTGCAGCGTGGAAAGGATCGCCAGTGCCATACCCGCCACCGCCAGCATCATCGCGAACATCCAGAAATTGGCCAGGCCATAGCGGACAAAATCATCGGAGAAATATCCGGCCTGCAGGTACGCGCCTGCCAGCACCTGGGACAGGAACAGCAACTGGATCAGGGCGGTATTTCTTCTTCCCGTGCGCAGGCCCGCCCAGATCAGCAGCGGGAAGACCCAGGTAAGGCCAAGCTGCTGATCGTGCGGGACGCCCGGCAGGTGCCAGCCGAGAAAGACGCTCTGTCCGACGACAAATGCCACCACCCACAGGGCCGCCATTTCCCACGCCCTGCGGGCCTTGAAGAATTTCGATTTCCTGATCGCGAACACCAGGACGATGGGCGTGAAGAATGCGATTCCAAGCACGTCGGCACGCCACCATTGCCACATGACGTCGGGCAGCATCTCCGAAGAGATCATGTTTGATTCCAGCAGGGCCACAGGAACAAGAATGGAAGTAACGACTGAAGGGATCAGACCGCCCAGAAAAATCAGCAGTGCCATATCGCGCAGGCGATTGAGCGAAAGATCGACATCGCCGAAACGCCGGAGCAGAAAGTACCCGGCGAATGTCTCCAGCACGCTGCCCAGTGAAAATCCCAGCGCGAAGATCGCGGGCGCATCGACCATTTCCGCAGTCAGGTAGGCTGCCACAAATACAGGCGGAAGAAATCGGACGCCGCCCAACAGCAGGGCAGCAAGTGCAATACCTCCCGGCGGCCAGAAAATCATGGCGCTGCTGCTGACTGTGCCAAACACCAGACCGACTTTGGCGGCGGCAAGGTAAGCGATGACCAGACCCAGAGATTTAATGACGTATGGCATTTCTCCTCACGACTCTAACGAGCAAATCCCATACTCTCCCCATTCCCGCTTATAGTGAAGCGCCGCCCCAATCAGCGCTCCTTCTCTTGTTTGGCAAACTTATATGCGGTTAAATTGCACAAGTCAATTCCCGAATACCCGAGTTATCCGCGACAAATTCATTGATATGATTCGCACAAGACTATCCGCCATCCTGTTGTGAAACGTTGCAGCCACCTCCATATTGATTCCTGAAGGCGAAACCGGGACAGTGCAATGGCTACCGAAAAAGCACTCAACCATGGAGCTCAAAAGTTTATTGCACCAAGTCGGGATTTTTGCGTAATGTATAGACTCCGAGTTTATGTTGATGTCCGATTGAGTTCATACAAGGCGCTCCAAACAACCAAAAGGAGAAGTACAAAATGAAGAAACTGATCTTATTGCTGGTATGGGCTTCGTTGGCAGGTTGCGCGGGACTTGAACACCAGCAAACTTTTCAGCAGTCGTCACCGACGAAATTTCCGGCGACGACCAATGTGATGGTCTTTGAATACCGCAACGTCGATATCCACAATATTTACGACCTGCTGTTCAGCGATTTCCTGATCATCGGAAAATCGGGATTTACCGGCTCATATGAGGATCCACGGGCTTCCCTTGAATTTGCCAAATCGATCGGCACGGATGTGTTCGTGACAACTTCCCAATTCAAGGGGACGCGGACGTCTTTCGTGCCCATGAGCACCCCCACTTCGGATACGTCGTACATGAGCGGCTACAGCGGAGGCACGCCTTTCTACGGAACCACGAACAGTTACGGAACCACCACCACCATGATCCCCGTGAACTACGACCGCTACGAGCAGAACGGCCTCTATCTGAAGAACGTCAACCATGTCACTCCCTTGTGGGAAAAGAAGGCATCCGACTACAAAGAGACGTCTTCCAGCCCGATGGCCGGGATCTGGTATAACGAAAACTACGATTTGAAGATGTACAAATCAGGCGTCCACATGGTTGCATTCTTCAACAGCATCCCCAAGGGCAAGGAAAAAGGACAGCAGGACGATATCAAAATGCTCTTCAATCCCGAAACGGGCGCCGGCATTTACATGATGGCGGACAGGACTCCGCAACCTGCGCAGATCAAGATAAACAAATTCGGGAATCTGCAGGTAGACATCGCATCGCAAAACGAGACTTATTCGTTCGCCCGAAGATAGATCCCGGCCGGGTACATGGCAATTTGCAAGAGTTGCCATGTGCCCCGCATTCCCGACCGCTTACATACCCCTGCTTTTCCTGACCATGTCGTAGGCGACCTGGATTTCCTTTGCCTGCTCGGTTGCCATCGCGATCATGTCTTCCGGCAGGCCCTGCCCCATCAGCTTGTCCGGGTGATACTGGCTCATCAGCTTGCGATAAGCGCGTTTGATCTCGGCATCGGTGCTTTCTTTGCTCACTCCCAAGGCCCTGTAGGCATCGTCCAGCGCTGCGGCCGTCGTGACCTGCCCGCCGGCGAAATGGCCCTGGTTCAGCACCATGTCCATCATCTGCCTGAAAGTGTCGCGTCCGTAACCCAGCCGTCCCGCGATGTCGATCAGCAGCGCCTCTTCCGCCGGATGGACATGGCCGTCCGCCAGAGCCATCACGATCAGATACACCAGCAGCACGTCTTTCAGGTTCTTCGTGTGCCCGCACACGCTCATGAACCTGGCATAGGTCGGCGCAATGTCGAACGCGGGATCGGCCCCCTGCTTGAACAGGGCAATCGCGCGCAAACGATGCTCCGCCGTCATGCCCAGTTTTTGCATGAACTGTTCGACATGGTCGATCTCGTCTTGGGACACATGCCCGTCAGCCTTGGCCAGTTTTCCCATCGAGATGAACACCGTCTCCAGGAACACCGCCTGGCGCAGCGCATTCTGCAACGGGTTCATGCCGCCCGAACCATAGGCACGCACACGATCGATGAACGACCCGATGAAGAAGCCGAGCAAAGCCCCCCAGAACCCGTAAAGGATAGAACCCGCGATTACGCCGATCAGCTTGAACAAGACAACTCCAGAAAATGAAATTACGCGGAATGCTTCCGCAAACGAAGGGGCGCATTATACCCGCGCGCAAACAGGCTGCGACACCGCTGCCGAGCGTCCTGCAGCACTAATCGGGAACCAGTCATTACATTTTTTGTTTGATCGCCAGCACCGCCTGGTTACGCAGGGTACGCAACAAGGACAACTGGCGCTCGGAGAGTTTCAGGCTGTTGGCCTGCTGCATATCCGCATAAAACAGACCGATGGTCTTCTTGTTGATGACGACCGGCAACAGGATGAAGCTCTGCGCGTCGACCAATTCCCGATACCAGGCCGGAATCTTGTCCGCGATGCTGTCAGCCCGAAGATCCTCGATGACAATGTCCGCGCCCTTCTCGATCGCAAGGTGGAACACATCCGATTCGAAAGTCAGGCTGAACCGGAAACGTGGAATGACTTCGTCTATCCCCTCCCCAAGCCCCATCCGTGCCACCATGGCATTGAGCTTGTTGTCGCGGATACAGATGATCGCGCGCTTGAATCCCAAGCCGCGGTAGATGGTCTCCAGCACCATCAGCAACACATCGTTAAGGTTGAAATCCTCCACCAGCGAATTGGTGACGTCCTGGATGCCGGCACCCATGACAGTCTCAGGGTCGGGCCTGGCCGATGTATCTTGCCGCGCATCGTCATTCAGTGCCGACTCGATCCCATGTACGCCGCCCATCCCTGCAGCCTGCTCCGTGTTCTCGGCGGCCAACTGATCCACCGGCAGCCCGCTCCATTGACGCACCTTATTCACCAACGGACTGCGCGCGGTATTGATCTCCAGCGTCATCGCCCGGCGCGACAGCTCCTTCAACCCGCTCTCCAGCGCGTCGTTCAGTTTGCGCTCGGAGATATCGATGGCATCCTGGTAGCGCACACGCAGCCGGTTCAAGGCCTGCGACTTCTCCTGGGTCGCCGTCGCTGCGGCGATCACGCACAGTTCGTTCGCCATGTTCACCGTGGCTTTCATGTGCTCCGCCTCGGTCCTGGGTTTTTTCACCGTTTCGCCCTGCGGCAGCTTCTCCATGCCCTCCAGCAGCCGCTTCGGAAAACTCCAGCTCCTGGCCACGCCTATGCCGATCTCGTTATAGGTCAGCCCCAGCACCTTGATCGCGGCCTGGTCTTCCGTCAGCCCCTGTTCGATGAACCTCGCGATCTCCTGGCTTTCCTCAAAGAAATAGTAGATCACCAGCATGCGCCCGAGATTCTGGAACATCGCGCAGATCATCAGCTCCTCGGCATCGCGGATGTTGCGGCCCACGGCCAGCTGCGTCGCCACCACACCGGCGAAGAACGCAGCGATCACCTCGTCCTTGAGTCGATGTGCCAGCGGCTTGTTCTGCATGAATTCGAGCATGATCAGCGACATCGCGATGTTGCGCACCGTCTCGAAACCCATGATCACGACAGCCTTGGAGATCGTGCTGATGTTGCCGCCGAACTGGCCATACGAGACCGTGTTGACCAGCCGCAGCAGTTTGTTGGTCAGCGCGAAGTCCTGCAGGATCACGCGCGCCAGCTTGTTCGCGCTGTCCGACTCCGACGCCACGATCCGGTTGATTTCGGTGATGATGTTGGACAGTGCGGGGAAATCGCTCTTGCTGCGCATGCGCCGCAACAGGAAATCCAGCGTACTGTGGCTATCGTTGGCAGCGGCCTCGCCGATCCCGCCCAGATATTCCTTCAGCGCGGCGCGCATGGCGGACGCATCCGGATAGCGATCTTCCTTGCGCTTGCCTATGGATTTCAGAATGATGGCATCCAGCTTCCCGTCCAGTTCGGCGTTATGGGCAGAAGGTGCAGCCACCGGCTCATGTGCAACGCGGTTCAGTACCTGCATCGCATTCTCGCCCTGGAAGGCGGCCACGCCGGTGACCATCTCGTACAGCACGATGCCGAGCGAATATAGGTCCGAGCTGGCATTCACCCCTTCGCTGGTGATGCTCTCGGGCGCCATGTATTGCGGAGAACCGACCACTTCCCGGTTCGCCTCGCCCTGTTCCTGGATCAGTCGGGCGATGCCGAAATCCATCAGCATCGGCTGGCCGCGCTGGCCGATCATGATGTTGGCGGGCTTGATATCGAGGTGCATCACGCCTTGCTGATGGGCATAGTCGAGCGCGTCCAGCAGATAACAGGCGATCTCCGCGGACTTTACCGGAGACAACGCACCTTCCTCGAGCATCTTCGCCAGCGTACCGCCCTCGACATAGGAGCAGACCAGATAGGTTTCGCCCTGATGTTCGCCGGCGTCGTACAAAGGCACGATGTTGGCATGCTGCAGCTTGCTGACGATACGCGCCTCGCGCAGCAATCTTTCTGTTCGGGCCGCACCGGGACGCAGCGTCTTGATCGCCACCTGGCGCTCCAATTGCGGATCATGGGCGAGATAAACCGCCCCCTGCGCCCCCCTGCCTAATTCGCGAATGATCGTGAAACGACCTATTTTTCTGGCTGCCATTTGAACCCACCCTCTACCAGCCTGCATGATAGCAGTTCCGGGGCAGACTACCGCTGGGGCCGCAGCGATGTGCGGCTTATCCCTAGTCACGGCGCGGACACTACGCGAAGCACCCCATACAGTCTGCCGACGGTTTAAAGCTATACTGAACATGGATACGCAATTCAGGGTTGTGAGAGAAGCGATGAACGAAATCGTAATTCCAGGTTTGTACTTGTTCGCCGGCATCATGGCTTATGCCACGTTCCATCATCTCTCGAATGCGCTATCCCCCCCGCGGGATCGAGTGCAAATATTGTTTGGCTCCATTTGCGCGCTGGCGATCCCGTTCACCCTTTTTCATGTCCAGATGCTGCAGGCGCACGACGTTGTCGAATATGTCAGGGCCCTGAAATGGGATCTTTCCTCGGCGATCCTGTTTTTCATCCTGTTCCTCTGGTTTATTGCGCTGCACACGGGAATACATCATTGGTTTTTCCCGGCGGGATCCAGCGTGCTGTTCGCCATTTTATTCGTGGTCAATCTGTCTCTGCCTTACAGTCTGCAGTACGACCACGTCGAAAATATCGGGACGCTGCAGCTTCCGTGGGGCGAGGCCGTCACGCGCGGGAATGGCCATAGTGGATTCTGGGCCTACATCACGATCTCCGGGGTCTTCGCGGCATTTGCCTACGCGATATATGCCTTGATCGGCAAGTACCGCCGATCTCGACGGTTCACTGACCTATGCATGCTGTTTGCAATCGGGATATTTCTGCTCGTGACGGTTCTGGGCATTCTTACCCGCCTGTCGATCGTCAGCTTTTTTGAACCCGGGCCTATCGGCATCCTGACCATGGTCATCGTGATGAGCGTGGCCCTGACCAGCGAAACGAGAAGACGGCAGCACGAAAGCGAGACCCGATTCCGCACGGTCATCGAACAGTCGCCTATCGGCATGGCTTTCGGTCGCGACGGCATAACGGTCGAAGTGAACGATGTCTATCTGCAGATGTTCGGCTACAAGGACATGAGTGAAGTGTGCGGACACCCGTTGACAGACCAGATCGCACCGCAGTGCCGGTCTGAAGCTCAAGACCGGATCAGGCGCAGATTTATGGGCGAACAGGTGGAAACCTCGTATGAAACCATCGGCATACGCAAGGACGGTTCCATGTTCCCGATCTATATCTCGGCGAAACGTCTGGTCCTTAATGATGGACCATTGACCTTTGCCTTCCTGATCGATATCTCGCAGCGCAAGGAATCCGAGGAAGAGATCAAGCACCTGGCTTTCCACGACCACCTCACCGGCCTGCCGAACCGCCGATTGCTGCTCGACCGCCTGCATCAGGCTCTTGCTTCCAGTGCCCGCAGCGGCCGCCACGGCGCCCTGCTTCTGATCGACATGGACGATTTCAAGACCCTCAACGACACACATGGACACGTCATGGGCGATTCGCTGCTGCAACAGGTTGCCGAGCGCCTGAAATCCTGTGTCCGCGAGGGGGATACGGTGGCCCGGCTTGGCGGGGACGAATTCGTCCTGATACTGGAAAACCTGAGTGAGGATCCGATCGAGGCAGGCGAGCAGATAAAGCGCGTCGGTCTGCAAATTCACGAATCCCTCGACCGCCCGTTCCAGCTTGATTTGCACAGACACCGCTGCACCGTCAGCGTAGGGGCCACGCTGTTCAGCGACACCCGCCTGACCAAGGACGAACTGATAAAACAGGCCGACATCGCCATGTATCAAGCCAAGAAGGCGGGCCGCAATACGTTGCGCTTCTTCGACCCGCAGATGCAGGAAGCCATCAATGCCCGCGCAGCGCTGGAGATCGAGTTGCGCAAGGCACTGGAGTCCGGACAATTCCAATTGTACTTCCAGGTTCAGATGGATCATTTGCACCGTCCGATCGGTGCAGAAACCTTGATCCGTTGGATACACCCTGAACGGGGCTTGGTTGCCCCCGCTCAATTCGTTCCACTGGCAGAGGAAACCGGGCTGATATTGCCCATCGGGCAATGGGTAATGGAAACTGCCTGCAGTCAGATCAAGGCATGGGAACAAGACGAACTCACTCGCCGTCTGGTTCTGTCGGTGAACGTGAGTGCAAAACAGTTCCAGCAGCCTGATTTTATTCTCCAAGTCCGGGACTCGGTACGGTCGCATGGCATCAAGCCGGGAATGCTCAAGCTGGAACTGACCGAAAGCATGCTGATCGAAAACATCGAGGACACCATCGCCACGATGATTGCGTTGAACGAAATCGGTGTGCAGTTCTCATTGGACGACTTCGGGACCGGGTATTCTTCCATGCAATATCTGAAACGGCTGCCACTCGATCAGATCAAGATCGACCGGTCTTTCATACATGAGATTGCGGACAATGCCAGTGACAGGGCGATCGTGCAAACCATCATTGCGATGGCACAGAGCCTGAACCTGAACGTCATAGCCGAGGGGGTCGAGACGGAAGAGCAGCGGGATATCCTGATCGACAAGGGTTGCAGGTATTTCCAGGGATTCCTGCTTGGCAAACCGGTACCCTTAAGGCAATTCGAGGCGTCGCTTGCAAGGCAGTAGTTCCTTTCAGGACAAGCCGGTCGATCGGGAACAGGGCACGATCAAAAAAGGCGACCGCAGGGTCGCCTTTCTTCTGTCGCACGGGATGCTATTGCAGCGTGGCATCCTCGATGAGAACCTTGTAGGCGTAACCCGCACCGAAATCCTCGTCGTTGTGGACAATGCCCTTCACCGTCACGACATCGTCCAGCCTGGTCTCATTCGTACTCGTCACCAGAATGTCATTGGTGTCGTCCGCAGCGGATCCGGAACCATCGCGCAAATGGATCCAGTTCTTGCCCATGATGCCTCCATTGTATTTGACGACCTTGCCGCGAACCACGACCGATTTGCCTTTGAGGGCGACCCTGTTCTTGATGATTTCCTCAACGGTCTTGGCATTCGCGCCCTTGGCCTTGGGGATATGCTCGACACTGATCGTATCGAGCTTCTTGGCGGGAATCGTGGCATAGGCCGTGCCCAGGGCATGTCCGCTCCCGGTTGCACCCTCCATTGCCGAACTACCCATTGCCGAACCGGTCATTGCCGAACCGGTCATCGCGCTATCTCCGGACATGCCCGCACCATGGGGACTTGCAGCGCCCCCGGCAGAACCGCTCAAGGTGCCGAACACGATCGACGGGAATGTCTTTTTCAGTGCCTTGCTTTCGAAGTTTTTCATGACGATTGCGTTCTCGATCGTGACCTTGGCCCCCTGCTTGACCGGCGCATTGATGACCGCCGCCCAGATTTCACCGTCCTGGGTCTTGAGGCGAAGATAGGTAAAATTGGCGACATTCTGGATCTCAAGTACTTCGCCCTGGACGACACCGGGTCCGGACTGATTGGTTGCGGGTTTGTCTTCTGCCCAAACGAACGTCGCAAAGACCATCAGGCAGGTCGCTAACAAAGCTTTCATGAGTGGGTACTCCTTAGTTGGAAATGGGCAAAGTGTAACAGGGGGAGGCCAGGGAGAATGACAGTAGTTTATGTTGGCCGATGGTTATTGCGACCTGTTCATTGACGGCACTGCAATCGGGCGACAAGCGGGTACAGGCAATCCATGCACCGGACGCGCCGGGGGAAACGCTGATCAAGTCCGTTTTTGCAGGTCCGACGATCATCATGTGCCACTGATCACAACAAGGTTTAACGCTTCCCAAATAATCCCTTGACGCTATTTTAACAAAGCCGCTGCTACGATGGGCTTTATAAAAACAATGATTCCAGTAATGTGAAATCGGGCTGGATCTGAAAAGGCTCAGGGATGGCAGCTTGCCGGTTCCTGATTGGTAATGTCTAAACTTTAGGGGAGTGAAAACATGAAAAAATACATGTTGATGGTGGCACTGATACTGGTGTCGGCAAATGCAATCGCGGAAAGAATCGTGGCCGGGACAAATGAAATGAGCAAGGCTTCGGGTGAAAGCAGGTCCGAGGCATGCAAGACCGCAAAGGAAGATGCCCTGATCAAAAGAACTTATGATGAGCAACTGGCAAAATACTCGCCATGCGAATGCAAACAGAATGAAAAAGGAAGCTGGGCTTGCACTGTCGATGCGACACTGGAAAAGACTCGTTAGCCGGATCAACGGTGCACTGGCAAAGGCGATCTCTGGATCGCCTCTTTTTTTGTACCCAGCGGTGCGTCTCCGGCGGCACGAGTCCCGTTGAACTGCGAACGGCGATAAGCGGATAATATTGAGGCTGGTCAACTAATTCTCCCCGGGTGATTGCGTGTCCGAATCAGAACGATACAAACGAATGACTGACGATCCCCGCGACGGCTATTGGGTGGTCGATCTGCAGGGCAATTTGCTGAAGGCGAATCAGGTCTATGCGGAGATGTCGGGATACTCGATCGACGAACTTGTGAACATGCATGTCACCCGGCTGGATGTGCAGGACGACGAACAGAAAGTAAAGGCGCGGATCGAAAAGTTGATCGCAGAGGGCCATGACCGGTTTGAATCGCGGCATCGCCACAAGAAAGGGCACCTGTTTGAAGTCGACGTCGCGATCAACTATATACGCGAATCGAATCATTTCCTTGTGTCATTCAGGGACATTTCGGAACGCAACCTCTACCAGCAGAAGCTGAGCGAGAGCGAGGAGAAGTACCGCAGGTTGTTCGAAAATGCAGGCGACCTTGCATACAGCACCGATCTCAACGGCGTATTCACCGCGATCAGCGAGTCGTTGATGGCCGTGACAGGGTACAGGCGCGACGAATTGCTCAACGCCCCCATCAGCAAAATCCTGACACCGGAAAATCTCGAACTGGCGAAGCGCATGACCGCAGCCAAACTCGGCGCGGAAAAGCAGGTCACCCGCTACGAACTGGAAATCACCGACAAGCAGGGGCGGCAGTTGCCGCTGGAACTGGTCACCACCCTGACTTACCGGAACGGAGTTCCGGTCGGAGTGCAGGGAATCGGCCGGGATATCAGCGAACGCAAGCGCCTGGAAACCGACCTTCGCATCGCCGCAACCGCCTTTGAATCTCAGGAAAGTTTGCTGATCACCGATGCCGACGGTGTGATCCTGCGGGTCAACAAGGCATTCACCAAATGCACGGGCTATACGGCCGAAGAGGTCGTGGGCCAGACTCCCCGCCTGTTCAAATCGGGGCGCCATGGCGCGGACTTTTACCGGGATATGTGGGAGAACATCCACCGCACCGGCGGATGGCAGGGTGAGATCTGGGACAGGCGCAAGAATGGCGAGGTCTATCCCAAATGGCTCACGATCTCCGCGGTCAGGGGGAACGACGGCGGCGTTACGCACTATGTCGGGTCGCACATCGATATCACCGAACGGAAGGCTGCCGAAGAGCAGATCCGGCAACTGGCATTCCATGACCCGCTCACCCGCCTGCCGAACCGGCAACTTCTGCTGGATCGCCTCCAACATTCATTGATCTCCAACGCACGCAGCGGACGCAATGGCGCGTTGCTGTTCATCGACCTGGACAATTTCAAGAACCTCAACGACACCCTGGGCCACGCCATGGGAGATTCGCTGTTGCAGCAAGCCGCCGAACGATTGACTTCCTGCAAGCGCGAAGGCGACACCGTGGCCCGTCTCGGGGGCGACGAATTCGTGGTCATGCTGGAAAACCTGAGCGGCCAGCCCCTCGAAGCTGCCGAACAGGCGGAGTCGGTTGGCGAGAAGATCCTTGCTGCCCTGAGCCGGCCTTATCAACTGGGCACACATGTATTCCGCAGTTCCGGCAGTATCGGTGCGACCGTGTTTGGCGGGGGCAATCAGGAGGCGGAAGAACTGCTGAAACAGGCTGACATCGCCATGTACCAAGCCAAGAAAGCCGACCGCAATACCTTGCGTTTCTTCGATCACAAGATGCAGGACGCCATCAACATCCGCGCCGCGCTCGAGGGCGAATTGCACAAGGCACTCGAAAGTGGGCAATTCCAGTTGCATTACCAGATACAAGTGGACAGCGCGCGACTTCCTGTCGGAGCCGAAGCGTTGATCCGCTGGAGCCATCCCGCGCGCGGACTGGTATCGCCCGCCGACTTCATTCAGCTTGCGGAAGAGACCGGACTGATCCTGCCCATCGGCAGATGGGTGCTGGAGACGGCTTGTGCGCAGCTCAATGCGTGGGCAGGCAACGAACGCACCCGATCCCTGGTCCTGGCGGTGAACATCAGTGCCCGGCAATTCCACCAGGATGATTTCGTGGAACAGGTGCGCTCGGCAGTGCAGCGCCATGCCATCAATCCCAACCTGCTCAAGCTGGAACTGACTGAAAGCCTGCTGCTGGAAGATATCGAAGACACCATAGCCACCATGAACTCACTGAAGGCGATCGGTGTCCGGCTCTCGCTGGATGATTTCGGCACCGGCTATTCGTCCCTGCAATACCTCAAGCGGCTTCCGCTGAACCAGATCAAGATCGATCAATCCTTTGTGCGGGACATCGCCACCGACACCAACGATGCCGCCATCGTCCAGACCATCATTGCGATGGCCGAGACGCTGGGACTCGAAGTCATTGCGGAAGGCGTCGAGACCGAGGCTCAACATGACTTCCTGGATCTGCGCGGCTGCCATGCCTTCCAGGGATATTTGTTTGGCAAGCCGGTGCCGATCGAACAGCTGGATACGTCTCGTAACGGGGTTTGACGGCATTTGATGCAGAATAGCCGGCATGGTTTGCGGTGCACCGCAACCGCATGCACATATCTCGATCCAGTGAGTCATTGCGCATGAAACTTTAATCGGCAATACTGGTCTCCATTGTACCCCACGCAAGCCGCCCGGATTCATTTGCGATCGTGAACTGAATTGTCATTTGCATATTTCAAAAAGGAGAATGAACATGGATAAAAGAGTTCTATTCGCAATTGCCACAGTCATTTTGCTGGGCGCCGCGTATGCGACTTATACGTTCTGGCAAAATAGCCATTCTGCGCCTGAAATCGTCCAATCGAAGAATACCCTGCCATCCCCTCCCCCTCCGCCGCCTGCACCGGTTCAGAGCCAGGTGGTCGAAATACCTCCTCCTTCATTGCCGCCCCTGCCGCAACTGGCAAAAAGCGACAGCTTCGTGCTCGACGCATTGGCCAGCGTACTGGGAAACGAATCGCTGATGAAGCTGTTCCATACCGACCAGATCATTCGCAATATCGTCGTCACCGTGGATAATCTGCCGCAGCAGCGCGTGCCGCTGAAATCGATGCCGTTCAATCCGCCGCCGGGCCGCTTCCTCACCGCCGGCTCCGATGACCATTTGACCATCAGCCCCAAGAATGCAAGCCGTTATGCGGGCTATGTGAGCCTCGCCGATGCCGTGGACCCGAAACAACTGGTCGGACTCTATGTCCGCCTCTATCCCCTGTTTCAGCAGTCGTATTCGGAATTGGGCTACCCGAACGGCAGCTTCAACGACCGGCTCAATGAGGCGCTGGACGATCTGCTGGATACGCCGGACATCAAGGAACCGATCAAGCTGGTTCAGCCCAAGTTCTTCTACCAGTATGCCGACGCTGAAACGGAAGCCCTTTCGATCGGCGAGAAGATCATGCTGCGCCTCGGCAGCAAGAACATGAAGACCGTCAAGAACAAGCTCGCCGAAATAAAGCAGGAACTCGCTCAGCGCGCTGCTGAGCTGAAATAGCACACCGCGATTGAACTGGCCGTTATTGATTTCGCATTGGGCTTGTCGATATATGAATGAATTCTTGTGCTTCGACAGGCTCGGCACGAACGGCAATGAGGGTCAAAGCGTACCGGATCAATAGTCGATCTCCTGAACCAATATCAGGAGCGCGGCCTTTCCGCTTCACGCGTCATTGACACCACCCGACCTCCTCCCATAAAGTTCGCCGCCCTCCGTCCGTATCGAGCATGTCCGACCAGAAGCCGTGCGGGCTCTTGCCGGAACGCGGGGCAACGACGGGAATGAGCACGTGCTGCAACGGCATTTGCATCAAACCCGATCTCAAAAACTAAAACATCACCATTCCAGGGAAGGGAAACATGAAAAGAATCATCGCAATTTCGTTCTTGTGCGCATCCGTCGTGCCCGCTGCACATGCTGAAGACCATGCGGAGAATTATGTCGGCGTCGCGGCCAGTACGCTGACTGCCGGTCCGTCCAGCACCGGCGCGGCCGTCATGCTGGGACACCGCTACAACGAGCACTTCGCTGCGGAGATCGCCTATGAAGACTCCGGGGCGCTGAGTGCGGCCCCGGACAGGACTTCCGCGATCTCCGTTGCCGCCCTCGGTTTCGTGCCGCTGTTCGGGGAGTTCGAGGGTTTTGCGCGCCTCGGCCTCGCTTCCGCGCACTCTAAGGATGCGACCGGTGCCACCGCCAACCACGGTGACATCACCTACGGTGTCGGCGTCGAGTATCACCTGAACGAAAAATACTCGGTCGACCTGGGATGGAATCGCTTGCGCGTCGGCGACAACGTAGCCATCCCGCGCGGCAACGAGAACTCTTATGTATTGAGTGTATTGCGCAGCTTCTGAATAAAAAAGGCGACCATCTGGTCGCCTTTTTTTGTCACCGCATCCGGCGCATTGCCCCGATTCCAGGCGCATGCTGCAGCGGCATCATGATCTGGTAACACCCAGTTCGACATACAGCTTGTCCACCAACCCTCGCAGCTCGCCGACCTCCGCTTCAAGCCTGGTGACGTTGGCCTTGAGTGCGGCGATCTCGCCCACAGTCACATCGCCTGCGGGAGCGGAAGATACCGGACCCGCAGGCAATTTTTCATCGAGGACAGGCATGCCCGAGAGCAGATGCATCCAGCGGTTCTCGCGCGAGCCCGGCTGGCGCGGCAATTCCACCACAAGAGCCCCTGCCGCGCGCTCGGCCAGTTCTGCCAGAAAAGCTTCGACCGAAGAAATATCCGCGAATTTGTGCAAGCGCTCGCAATTGATGCGCAACTCCCCCGCCGTCTGCGGGCCGCGCAACATCAGCATGGTCAGCAAGGCTGTGGACTGGGTGGGGATATGCAGCACACGTTCGATGTTGTGCCCGTAACGCGACGCCCTGCCCCCGCTCGTCTCCACGATCAGCGACAACGCCCGCAGGCCGTCCAGCGCCGCCTGCACTTCGGGTTCGGAAGCTTCGATCACCGGGTCGCGGCTGCTCTTCTGGTTGCAGCCGGAGACCAGTGCATTGAGCGTCAACGGATAACTGTCCGGCACCGTTCTTTGCTTTTCGGCAAGTACGCCGAGAACGCGGGTTTCAAGGAGGGAGAGTACGGACAGCGTGGCGGACATGATTCAATTCTTCACCGAGGATATCGCACCGCGTGATTATACAGGCACGATGCTCATATCATCATTGACATACCACGGCCAACTCCCATACAGTCAAAACAGAACCCTTGCGCATGTTTCGGAGAACCCGCATGAACGATCAGGACAGCACACCACCGTCGGCCGCACCCGACAAACGCCGCAAGATTCTGCTGCTCATCGCCGGGGTCGTGACGCTGGCTCTGCTGTGCATTCTTGCATGGTGGTTCTTTCTCGGACAGTGGCGCACCGGCACCGACGACGCCTACGTGGGCGGCAATATCGTCCCGGTGATGCCACTGACCGGCGGCACGGTGGTCGCCATCTACGGCGACACCACGCAGGCCGTGACCGAGGGCCAGCTGCTGGTGCAACTGGACGACAGCGATGCCCGCCTGCAACTGGAATCTGCCGAAGCCGCACTGGCATCGGCCGTGCGCGAAGTGCGCGGCCTGTACGCGACCAACCAGGGCAATCTGCCGCTGCTCGCACAGCGGCGCGCCGATCTGGCTCGGGCTCAGGCGGAGCTGGCCAGCAGCGAAGCCACCCTGGTGCAGGCCGAAGACGAATACAACCGTCGCGTCGCCCTGGCCAGGCAGAATTTCGTCTCCCCGGAAAACGTGCAAATCGCCCTTACGGCACGCGACGCGGCCCGGGCGCAGCATGACGCCGCTACTCACGCCGTGCATGCCAGCAGCGCCGCCATAGAACAGACCATCGACCAATCCGGCGTTTCGCGCGCGCGGGTGGACCACCTCTCGATAGAGAACCACCCGAACGTTCGCGCCGCCGCAGTCCATGTTCGCGAGGCCGCACTGGCACTCGCGCGCACCCGCGTGCTGGCACCCTGCAGCGGCCAGGTCGCCAAGCGCTCGGTGCAGATCGGCGAACGGGTCTCGGCCGGTGCTTCGCTGATGGCGATCGTGCCGCTCGACAAGGTCTGGCTGGATGCCAATTTCAAGGAGACGGAATTGAGCGAGGTCCGCATCGGCCAGAGCGCCGCACTGACCTCCGACTTCTACGGCAGCTCGGTCGTGTTTCACGGCAAGGTACTGGGGCTGGCGCCGGGCACCGGCTCCGCGTTCTCCCTGCTGCCCGCGCAGAATGCCACCGGCAACTGGGTGAAGATCGTGCAGCGCGTGCCGGTGCGCATCGCGCTGGACGCGCAGGAACTGCAGGCGCACCCGCTGCGCATCGGCCTCTCCATGGATGCCACCATCGACACGCATGACCGTAGCGGTGCCGCGCTGACCACGCTGCCGGAAAACAAGGCGATCGCGTCGACGGACCTGTATGCGCAAAACCTCAAAGCCGCCGATGCGCGGGTCGCACAGATCATCGCCGACAATCTTGCGCACAAGTAGCGTTCACGCCGGGGAGGCGGAACAAGCGTATCGACTGCATCCGTGGAGTGTTGAAAATGGATCCTGCTCAACCGGGCGTACTGAAGGGCGTCAAACTGGTGGCCGCGACATTCGCGCTCGGCATGGGCTCGTTCATGAACATCCTGGACCTGACCATCGTCAATGTCGCCGTCCCCACCGTGGCGGGCGATTTCGCGGTCACCCCGACCCAGGGCACCTGGGTCATCACATCCTATTCGGTGGCCGAGGCCATCCTGCTGCCGCTGGCGGGATTCCTCGCGGGGCGTTTCGGCGAAGTGCGCACCTTTGTCGCCGCCACCCTGCTGTTCACGCTGGCATCCCTGCTTTGCGCAATGTCGGTCAGCTTTCCGATGCTGCTCGCCTCCCGCGTGCTGCAGGGCGTGTTCGGCGCGTCCATGATCCCGTTGTCGCAAACGCTGCTCACCACCATCTATCCGCCGCACAAGCGCGGGCTTGCACTGGGCATCTGGGCCATGACCACGGTGATCGCGCCGATTGCGGGCCCTCTGGCCGGAGGCTGGCTGACCGATAACGCTTCATGGCACTGGATATTCCTGATCAACCTGCCGGTCGGACTGCTGGTCGGCATATCCGTTGCCGCATTGCTCGCGGGGCGCGACGTGATCCAACCCGGCAAGCGCGAACAGAAAATGGACTGGGCCGGATTGGCGCTGCTGATTATCGGCATCGGATCCCTGCAGATCATGCTCGACAAGGGCAACGAACTGGACTGGTTCAGCTCCGGCACCATCATCATCCTGACAGTCACGGCGATAGTGGCGCTGCTGGTGTTCGTGGTGTGGGAATGGTACGAACCCGCTCCGCTGGTCGATCTGCGAATGTTCACGCGGCGCAATTTCCTGGTGGGGTCGCTGTGCCTGATGATAGGCATGATGGCCTTCTTCAGCGTGGTCGTGATCATCCCGCTGTGGCTGCAGACCTATCAGGGCTACACCTCGCTGTGGGCGGGAAAATCCGTGGCTTTTGGCGGCGTGCTGGCAGTCATCCTCGGTCCCGTGATCGGCGCCAACATCGGCCGCGTCGATGCGCGCGCGATCACCACGTTCGGCTTCATCGTGTTCGCGCTGGTGGGCTACTGGAGTTCCGGCTTCACGCCGGACATCGATTACTGGTCGATCGCATTGAGCCGCCTGTTCATGGGCATCGGCATCAGCTGCTTCTTCCTGCCGCTGGTCACCATCAGCCTTTCCGGTTTGCCGCCGGATCGAGTCGCGGCGGCATCCGGGCTGACCAACTTCATGCGCAATCTCGGCGCCAGCTTCGGCACGGCGATCACCACCTGGCTGTGGACCAGCCAGGCTGAAGGATTCCACGCCAGGCTGATGGAAAACATCCAGACCTACAATCCGCTGGCGACCGATTATCTGGGCCGGCTGAACCGGCTCGGCATGGCAGACGATGTCGCCTACGCCTATCTCGATCGCCTGATCACCACCCAGTCGTACACCATGGCCACCGATCGCATCCTGGTCATATCCGGCACGCTGATGCTTTCGCTGATCGCGGTGATCTGGTGGGCAAAGCCCCCATTCGTCGCCAGCCGGGGCGGCGGGCATTGACACTGCGCGACCAACTCCCATAAAGTTCGCCCCACTTGCAAATCCGCCACGCGCACATCGCACCGCACGCACGGTGTGAGGCTCACAGCGGGATCCCCAGGCAGCAGGAGGGCAACGGCAAAACCGCCGGCCCCTTGCGGATGACAGGAGGCTGGCGCAAGAAAAGACTCCCGCGCTATCGCGCAAGCCGCGTAGCGACCGTTTTCCCCCTCTCTCGCTTGCAGAAGAGGATCGAGGAGAGGGTAGCGGGAAGCATTGCCGGCGTTTCTTGTTCTGCAAAGGGGAATCTCTTGATCGCATGTCTCGCCTTGCCTATCGAGCTTCACATCGTTGAATACGGTTTGCGACGGCCGTTACGCCGTCATTCCGGCGAAGGCCGGAATCCAGACAGTAAAAGATTCTCCACGCAGTGGAACAGCCCCAGGAACACAGCCTTGTCCGCTACGCGGGACTGTATGACAAGCTGGATTCCGGCCTTCGCCGGAATGACGATTGCCGTATGGGCATTTGTCATGAAATATGTAACGCCCAGCCATCGATATTTCCATGGAGTTCTTTCATCCCGGGCAGGAGAGACCGAATGAAAAATTTCATACTGCTGCTGGTACTCGTTTCGGGATTGCTGGCCGGTTACCTTGTCGGCGATTACCGCGGCAGGGATGCACGCGAGGCGCTTGACAAGGCAATCGAAACCGGCAAGACGCTCGATGTGGAACGCATGACAACCATCTCTCGGCTCAAGACAGAACTGGAAGGCATCGCCGAAGGTCACCGGCAGGAACTGGCCGCGATACGCAAGGACAACGACGTCAAGGTGGCCAGATGGCGCGGCACAAAATCAAATCTGGCAGACACGATGAAGCATGCGACCGCGGCGCTCGCCGAATCCGATGACAGGCTGAAATCGCTCGCCATCCAACGCGACGGTGCGAGCGGGACCGACAAGGCCAGGTTCGAACAAGAGATCGCACGCCTGCGCACAGAACAGGAAACCCTGCGGCAGGAAAGCACAGGCAACGCCTGCCTGCAGGCCCGTGCCCCACACAGCGTATTCGAGGCTCTGAATGAAACGAAAGTAGCGGAGAGTAAATGATGAAAGCACTCAGGAGATCGTCGAGACTCATTTGTTCAACACTTGTGCCGATTTTGGCGGGCAGCATGCTCATCGCAGGATGCAGAACCGTTCCCGTTGTTCCCCATGCCCTCACCTGCGACGCCAGCGCGGAACTGCTTGCAAGCAAATGCCCGCCGCCCAAGCCGCTTGCGGACAACGCGACATTCGCCGCGCTCGTCGACACCATGCAGGCCGACCGCCAGGCCCTGCGGGAATGCGGCATGACCGTCGATGCATTGATCAAGACCATCCGGCAATGCAACCATGCGACGGACGAGTACAACAGGAAAATCGACGCCATCAACAGCGCAGGAAAATAAAGATGCGTCATTCCCGGGGCCTGATCAGCCATATCCCTTGCATCAGCAGCGTTGACATGCCTCGATCAGGTCCCATACAGTTCGTCCCGGCTGCAATACCGGACTTAGCAATCATCCATCCCCACCCATGAAAGAAAGAACCGACAATGTATAACCTATTCAAACCCGAACAACCTGCAGGCCTGATGGACTTCGTGCGTGCCGCCAAGTCCTGCATCACCGAGATCACCCCTGCAGAGCTCAAGGCCAAGCTGGACGCCAAGGAAGACCTGTTGCTTGTCGACGTGCGCGAGGCCGCCGAGTTCGAGCACGGGCATATCGACGGTGCGCATCTCGTACCGCGCGGCATCATCGAGGCTGCTGCCGACACGAGCTACCCCAAGCATTACCCGCCCCTGTCCGGCGCGCGCGACCGGCAGATCGTCGTCTACTGCGCCACCAGCGGCCGTTCGGCCATGGCGGCTGCCGTGCTGCAGATGATGGGCTATAAAAAGGTGATCAACCTGGCCGGTGGCATCGCGCGCTGGGAATCTGAAGGAATGCCACAGGTCCGCGAGGCGGAGTATTAAGCCGGCAGAAAGTCAGTCCCGGGAAACAAGGCAAATACCGCAGGTTATTCGCCCGCATGGAAATCGACAACCAGGACCAACGAGCCATGTCCAGCGAGCCATCAGCCCCGCAAAAAGATCCGGAAGAAGATAGTTATCGGTCGGTAAGAAAGTTATTGATCGTATTGATCGGGTCGGTATTCTTCATCGAGGTGGTGGTGATGGATGTGGTGCTGTCGCTTACGCACTTATCCAAAACAGGAGAGGCATTGCTGGATGCATCGTTGCTGACCCTGCTGCTGTTCCCCATTTTTTACTTTCTTATCTTTCGTCCCTTGATCCTTAACATTGCCGAGCGCAAGAAGGTCGAGGCGGAATTGCGCATTGCCGCTGTCGCGTTCGAGATCAAGGACCCGTCCCTGATCACCGATGCAAAGGCCAACATCATCCGTGCCAACCAGAAGTTCCTGGAAAAGACCGGCTACAGCCTGGAAGAGATTGTGGGCAGGAACCCCCGCATGTTCAAATCGGGAGTGCATGACAGGAAGTATTATGAAAATCTCTGGAAGCACTTATTGGAGGACGGCGCCTGGAGCGGCGAGATCCGCATCATGACCAAGGGAGGGCGCATTCTCCATCCATTCTGGCTGACCATAACCGCCGTGAAGAACGAGCACCAGGAAACGACGCATTACATCGGCATCTACAATTTCTGACGTCCAGTCTGTCCGATTTGCTGGTGACCTGCTCAGTCAAAACATTGATCCTTCCATAATCCATTACACAAATTTTTTTTAAGCCACCGTCATTCCGGCGAAGGCCGGAATCCAGTCAAAAAAAACAAACTCCCGCAACCGGGGCAAAAGCATGTTGAATAAACTCGCTGGATTCCGGCCTTCGCCGGAATGACGAGGTAAAGGGCTTCGCTTGTTGTCGCCAATTATGGAAACCTCAATAATTGAGATGCTGACCGGTGTGATTCGAAATCCGCCGGGCAAGTTGTTGCTTATGTAGACAGGTGAACGGGCTTCGCCATACCGGGATCGGGACTTGCTTCCTTCATTTCGGAACCCCCGACTACGGGGCTGTCGATTTCACTGCCTTCATGTTGGGGATTCAATGGCAACTCAGCTTTTTCTTCTCTTGACGCCGCATCTTTTGCCTTGAAGTACATTTCCCACCGCATCAAAAAACTTTTTGAGCACATATATCCCCCGCCGTCTTTTAATCATCCGCTCTGATTAGAGTAGCGCACATTTGTTACGAATATACCCGAGACACATGAAGTGATCGGTACGGTAACGAACACTGCGATCGGGTAAAAGTTAACGTTCATCAAGCGGTCGCTTGACGCAAATTTTACCTGCATCGTTACAACGCTTGTTTCCGCGGCAATTTCGTTGACATATCCCTTCTGCCTCCCCTACAGTGAGACCCACTTGCATATCCGCCACAGAAACATCAACACCACACGTATGGTGAGGCTTACAGCGGAATCCCCGGTACGAGACCGCTGGCCCAAGGATATCTTTCACGCATGGGAAGCATCGCAACAGCACACCAGTTACCAAAGGGGAGCCACTTGAAAAATAAAACGCCACATGGCCATCCGGCAACCACAATTCAGCGGGCTCGTTCGCTGCGCGATCCGGCACGAATGCGATATCTCCTTCAATAGCGTCGTCAGAGTCAACGCGCGATCCTGCCAGTCAAGACACAGGAATTGAGCAGGTAGTTTCCATATTAAAAAAACTTCATGAAAATGAACCAGCCATGTTTAAACGCTCAATAGCCCAACTAAGAAAGCACAACAGGGAAAACCAGCAGTCGGTCAGAAGATTGCTGATCGTATTGATCGGGTCTGTATTCTTCATTGAAGCATTCTTGATGGCAGTGCTGGCTCTGCTTCCGCCCATGTCCGAAACGCTGGCTGCCTTGCTGGATGCAGCAATGCTGTCCCTGCTGCTGTTCCCCATTTTTTACTATCTTATATTTCGCCCCTTGGTCCGGAATATTGCAGAGCGCGAGCAGGTCGAGGCGGACCTGCGCATTGCCGCTGTCGCTTTCGAAATCAAGGACCCGACCCTGATCACCGATGCAAGAGCCAACATCGTCCGTGCCAACCAGAAGCTATTGGACAAATTGGGCTACAGCATGGAAGAGATCGTCGGGAGGAATCCACGCATCTTCAAATCCGGACTGCATGATCGAAAATATTACGAGCAGCTCTGGAAGCAGCTATTGCAGACCGGCTACTGGAGTGGCGAAATCCGCATCAGGACCAAGGAAGGTCGCATCCTCCATCCATTCTGGCTGACGATAACCGCGGTCAAGAACGAACAACAGGAAATCACCCATTACATCGGCATATACAATTTCTGATGGTCCCGGCCGTCAGACTTAAATTTAATTTCATCTTCACCGATAAAATGCCTGCATCCATGGCGGCTTTATTGACACTCCCCGGCCAACTCACATACAGTTCGTTCCACTTGCAAATCCGCCATACGCACATCGCACCGCATGCACGGTACGAGGCTCACCGCGGAATCCCCAGGACGAGGCTGGCGCAAGGAATCCCGCACAACCGGGAAGATCGCTAGCGGCACCACTTGTTCAAAAAAGGGGAAGCAATGAAACAAATATTCCTGTTGATCATCCTCGCCCTGATTACTTCGGCAGCACAGGCAGGCGTCTACAAGTGCCAGACACCCGAAGGCCTGGTTTATTCGGAGCGTCCATGCCCGCCGGGCAGCACCTCCCAGACCATCCATACCTCAAGTCAGCAATCGTCACAATCAGGCGGCAGCAACGTCGATGCCGTCCCCTTGCCCGCGCCAGACAAGCAGCGCGGTGTGTATGAGGCATTCCTGTCCAGGCCCAATCCCAAGGCCTTTGTGATCTGCAACGATGGACGCGTGATCAGCTTCGTCGGCAAGTCGGATTTTGTGGATCAAAAACTTGCCACACTGGATGCGGGATGCTCGCCCTATTCGGTCAACGGCAATGTCGTGTGGTCCAAATAGATAACCACCGGAACCCAAGAACGATGGAAATGAAAAAGATCAATTCCGGCAAGCTGCGCGCCATCGGCTACGACGCGCGAGCACGCATGTTGCAGGTACAGCTCGACACCGGCAGCACGCTCCAGTACAGCGGCGTCAGCGAGGATATCTGGCGCCGGCTCAGCAGTTCAGGGGCGGCCTGGAGCTTTTATCGTGACAACATCGAAGAGGAGTTCACGGTGCAGAGAGTTTCGGGAAGTGAACCTGTAGGGAAAAATCCGCTCGATGATCTATTCACCAAGAAATAGTAGCAAGGCCTTATTTAGGTATGTTACCGCACAGATTTTCCGCATCTTTTCGTTCAATCTGAAACTCCAGCAGGGCTGACCTGCCAACTTGAATGGAGAACGTGATCATGAACAAGAATCAAATCAAAGGTGCAGCAAAGGACGTCGCCGGCAAGGTGCAGGAAGAAGCCGGCAAGCTGGTGGGCAGCAAGGAGCAGCAGGTCAAAGGCCTCAACAAACAAATCGCCGGCAAAGCCGAAAAATCCTTTGGCGATGTCAAGGAAGCCGTCAAGCGTATCTGATCCGTTACGGTGACGCTCATGCCGTTGGATATTAGAAGAGATATTGATCCGGCACTGCGAAGTCTGAAGTCCGTTCGCCTTGAGCTTGTCGAAAGGTGAATGGGCTTCGACAAGTGCAGCCAGAACGGTGTTAATACTTCACCGTGACGGATCAATAGTACCCAGTCTAGCCGGGCGGCTGGAGACATGCGCCTTCGACAAAATCGGGGGATGCACACTCATTACATTATCGGGAGAAATTCAAAATGAAGATTAAAAGAACAATCAGTGCAACCCTCATCATGGGTGCGATCGTTGTGATGCTGTCGGCCTGCCAGAAGGAAGGCCCGGCAGAGAAAGCCGGCAAAGCAGTGGACAACGCAGTCGATAAAACCGGTCAGCAGATTGAAAAAGCCGGGGACAAAATTCAGGACGCAAGCAAAGGCGACAAGAAGTAGACGTCAGGCGCGAGGGGCTGAAAGAGCGTGTTTGATTCGGCGCATTCCAGACTGTATTTACCGACAAAGGCGACCGGGGTCGCCTTTTTTACTGCAGGAGAGATGGCGTCATCTTTTCCATGGTGCAGGAATGTGGCCATTCATGTTTCGACAGGCCTGTACCGAGCCGGGTCGAAGGGCTCAACACGAACGGACTCATCAATATCCGCTCCGGTACAATCAAAACCCCCACGCCATTTTCAGAGACAGAATCGCCATGACCGACTACAACATATGCGCAGGCATGCCGACGGTGGAAGTACTGCACCTGGGCAGACTCATCACGATACAACGCGAACAGGACCCGGCAGCGACGATCAGGACGGATTATGCAGTCATCGCGCGCAAGTGCCCACCGTATTGCATCCAGCCGATGCAACTGGCGCCGGGAGTGGAAACGCTGGGCGAACTGGAAGTGCTGGACTGCCTGAAGCGCATACGCCAGGGCGAGGGCCATCTCATGGTTGTCGATTCCCGCACCCCGGACTGGTATGCGAAGGGCACCATCCCCGGCGCAGTCAACATCCCCTATGCGCAGAACATGGCAGGCCAGGCCACAGACCTGCCGGGCGTGAAGAAGACACTGATCGAATCGTTCGGCGTGAAGGAAACTGCGGGGGCTTACGACTTCGGGGCCGCCAGCACACTCGCGATCTTCTGCAACGGCCCGTGGTGCGGACAGACGCCGAACTACATCCGCACCCTGCTCGCTCTGGGCTACCCCGCCGGCAAGCTCAAGTGGTATCGCGGCGGCATGCAGGACTGGTGCTCGCTGGGACTTACCGTCATTTGAGCGCGTTGGCGACATCTTCCAAAGACCGTCATTCCGGCCTTCGCCGGAATGACGCAGATTCTGCTAATGGACTATTTGCGTTGAACCTTTTCTTTCGCCTGCGGAAAAGGAGGCTAACTGAATTCGTAGCCAATCAGGATTTGTTATGCGCGAATGGAATTGCACCAACGCAGGCAACGTCACACTCTAGCGCAAGGTCAGCAGAAAAATGTTCTCCTCCATCCGGCTCACGCCGCGCTGCTTGAAACGCGGGTTGAGCTGCAGCGCATCTTCCTGCGCCAGCAGGCGTATATCGGCGTACTTGCTGTAGAGCGCCTCGACTTCGCCCACCGACACTGCAAACGGCGGTCCCTGCATCTCCGCCTGAGGATAATCGAACGTGATCAGCAGGATCTTCGTCGCCGGCGGCAGGATATCTACCAGGTGGCGCGCATAACGCTCGCGCATGTCCGGCGGCAAGGCGACCAGCGATGCACGGTCGTACACCGCGCTGATGTTCGCCAGGTCTTTCTTGCCCAGGTCGAAGAAATCCCCGCACATAATTCGAATGCCGTCTGCTTCGCAGATCTCGAACTTGTCGTTTTTCGTATGCGCGGGTGATTTACCGCTTTCCTTGAAAAAATCCTGCACCGCGATGGAACTGAGCTCCACACCCAGCACCGTACATCCCTGCTGGCGCAGCCATACCATGTCCTGGCTCTTGCCGCACAGCGGCACGAACACCTCGCCGCTGCCTGAACAGGGCAACTCCTTCCAGTACTGACGCAAATACGGGTTGATCTCGTCCTGGTGAAAGCCGATCTCTGCCCGCTCCCAGCGCTCCAGCCAAAATTCCTTTTTCATGTTCGCACCTTCATCGTTTGGAAATGCCACACGGCAAGACGCCAAGTTTACAGGGGAACATGCATGAAAAAAGCGACCCATCGGTCGCTTTTTTTCTCATCACTGAACCTTGCCGCTTTACGACGATGGAACCCCAGGTACCGCCATTTCCATGGTTTTAGCATGGGTTTCCATGGTTCGTGGCTACGACGCTTCAAGTTTCCGGCCGGCCATAGATCGCACCATAAGTATTATTGGCGTTGATGAGTATCTCCTCGGTCTGGATGAACTTCATTTTTGCCAGAGCCACATCCAGGGGAGTTTTCCCCTCGGCATTCTCTTTTTGAAAGTCCGCCCCGTAAGCGATGAGTAGCCGCACGATCTCGGGGTAGCCTTTCTCGGCAGCCAGATGCAATGGCGTCGTACCGTTCAGGGTGAAGTTGACGTTGGTATTCATGGCCAACAGCCGCTCCACGGAAGCCTTGTCCCCTTTTTCAATTGCGGCAAGCATGGCCTGGCGCACATCCCCGGTCTCCGGAGGAGGTGATTCCTTATCGGTTGGCAACCAGTTCATGTAGCGGTTCAGCAGCGTGATCGCAACCACGAAGCCAAGGGATACGAGCAATGCCGTCTGGCTGATACCCAACATGGATGCCATTTCCGCCGGAAGGTTTGCGCCGATTGCCAGGATTGAAATGGTAAACAACAGCAGCATCCGCAAATAGCGGAACATCGCTACAACCACCAGGGTAGCCAAGGCGACCAACAATATCCTCTTGTCGACCAGGTTACCCAGAATGGAATCGGGAATATTGGCCAGAAAGCTCATCAATGAAGCTGCCAGCAATATGGTCACTTCTTTGGTATTGAAATTGATCTTCAAGATGCCCCCTTTCTGCAAGTTCAGCAATAATTGCGCCACGAGAATAATGGGTATCGGCTTGAGCTTTTTTCGGAAACGACAAACGGACGACCAAATTCGGATAAATGGTTAATATGGATTCCCCGGATGTATGGAATTCCGGGCTATCCGACAAACCCAGAAGGCACGAAGACCATGTCCTTTACAAGCCGCAATCCGGCAAACGACCAGGTGATCCAGTCCCATACCAGTTGGGATGTCGACCTATTGAATGAAACACTGGAAAAGGCCCACCGCGCGCAGCAAAATTGGGCGCAAACCCCTTTTTCCCGGCGCGCCGGAATACTGCGCAATGCAGCGGCCCTGTTGCGTGCGCAGCTTGGGCAATATGCGGCGCTCATCACGCTGGAGATGGGCAAGCCGCTGCGCGAGGCGCGCGCTGAAGTCGAAAAATGCGCGGGTGCTTGCGACTTTTACGCCGAACAGGCCGAGGGTTTTCTGCGTGACGAAGCGATTGCATCGGATGCCGGCAAAAGTTATGTCGCGCATTACCCGCTCGGCGTGGTGCTGGCCGTCATGCCGTGGAACTTTCCTTTCTGGCAAGTGTTCCGCGCAGCCGCGCCAGCCTTGATGGCAGGGAACGCAGTAGCGTTGAAGCATGCACCCAACGTTCCGCAGTGCGCGCTTGCGATTGCGGCGATCTTTCGCGACAGCGGTTTGCCGGAGGGGGTGTTCACGAACCTGATGATCGAGGTCGAGCACGTCGCCGGGGTGATCGCCAGCCCGCATATCCACGCCGTGACGCTCACCGGATCGGAGGCTGCAGGACGCAAAGTGGCGGCGTGTGCCGGCCAGCACCTGAAGAAATGCGTACTGGAATTGGGCGGCTCCGACCCGTTCATCGTGCTGCACGATGCCGATCTCGAATTGGCAGTCAATATGGCCGTTGCCTCGCGCTACCTCAATGGCGGGCAATCGTGCATCGCGGCGAAGCGGTTCATCCTCGTACCGCAGATCGCGGAGGAATTTTTGCGCCGCCTCAAAACGAAAGTGGAAGCGCTCAAGCTCGGCGACCCGATGGACGAGACCACGCAGATCGGCCCCATGGCCCGCCTCGACCTGCGCGACAACCTGCACCGCCAGATCACCGAATCGATTGCCCACGGGGCGATCGCAGTGACCGGGTGCAAGCCGGTCGAGCGCGAAGGGTTCTTCTACCAGCCATCCATTCTGGATCGCGTCACCTCCGGGGCCTGCGCTTACCACGAAGAGCTGTTCGGTCCGGTCGCCATCGTGATCCGCGCCGCGAACGAAGAGGATGCGCTGCACATCGCAAACGAGACCAGATTCGGGCTTGGTTCATCGATCTGGAGCAAGGACGTTGCACGGGCCGAGCAACTGGCGACGCACATCCAGGCCGGATGCAGCTTCATCAACGGCATGGTCAAATCTGATCCGCGTTTACCGTTTGGCGGCATCAAGTCTTCGGGCTACGGGCGCGAACTGTCCAGACTGGGAATCCATGAATTCGTGAACGCGAAGACAGTGTGGATCAGGTAGGCCGGCAACAGAAGGCTTCAAGATAATCAGGCGAGCGGAGGGTCGCCCGATCATCTGCCCGCGCGACATATCCTCAGCGGGATTGAACGGACATTTCCTGCGGCATCTGTTTGACAGGCCTGCATCCCAGCCCCCAATATCAGGGGACTGTGGGCAGAAGCTGTTCGATAACGATCCCTACCCTGGCGGGGCATAGACTTCATGAGTGAACATTTTCTGCAGGAATCAAAAATCGATGCGATCAGGGCCGAGCAGGTCATGGCCTTTTACGCTGAATCCGATATCCAGAATCTGGCTGGTGCAGTGGTCTTCTCACTGGTCGTGATCGCGGTCTACCAATTCGTGTCTCCCTGGAAATATGCGCCACCGCTGGCGATGGTCTATCTGGCGACCATCATGCGCAGCTATTACATCCGCCGCTATCACCGCGCACCCGAACTCAGGAGCGCCGATCAATGGGGGAAACTTCAAACCTGGTATTCAGCCCTGGCAGGACTGGGCTGGGGGATAGGCTTTACCTTGATGTTGCCATCCCTGCCTCCCGAATATCAGTTGCTCATCGTGGCCGTCAGCGCGGTCTCTTCGGCGTCTTCAGTCTCGGAAGGCTTCTCCTACGTCTGGCCATCGCGCATGTTTACAATTGCCACGCTCGTTCCGCAGATCATCTGGCTGGCAACGGTGGGGGACCGGCTGCACACGATCCTTTTTGTCCTGTTGCTGATCTTTCTCCCGATGACGCTGTGGCTGAGCTTCAAAAGAAACCATATCTTTGCCCATGCGGTGGAACTGCGTCTGCAGAATGAGTTGCTGGTCAAGGAGTTGATACAGCAGCGCGACCTCGTGGAACAGGCCAGCAGGGACAAGACGCGCTTCCTGGCTTCCGCCAGCCATGACCTGCGCCAGCCCCTGTCCGCGCTGGTACTGTTCCTCGACTTGCTGGGCGCAGACAGACAGTTGTCCAGCCAGAGCCAGAGCATGGTGCTGCGCGCGCACCAGGCGGCAAACTCCCTGAGCGGACTGCTGATGACCTTGCTGGATATCTCGAAGCTGGATGCCAGCATCGTCAAGCCGAATCGTTGTACTTTTGCCGTGCAGCTACTGTTCAAGGAACTGGAGAACGAGTTTTTGCCGGTCGCACAGAACAAGGGCATTCAATTGTCCTTCGTGTTCAGTTCGGCGCTGATCGACAGCGATCCCGTGTTGCTGGGACAGATCCTGCGCAACCTGATTTCGAATGCACTGCGCTATACCGATTCCGGACGAATCGTGGTGGGGTGCCGCCACAAGCGCGACATCCTGTCGATTGAAGTGCACGATACCGGTATCGGCATCCCGTCCCATCAGCACGAGGCCATCTTCAGGGAGTTCTACCAGATCGGAAACAAGGAACGCGACCGGCAAAAGGGACTGGGGCTGGGGCTGGCGATCGTCAAACGTACCGTACAACTGCTCGGACATGGAATCAGCTTGCGGTCCTGGCCCGGCAACGGCTCCTGTTTTGCCGTCACCGTACCGATGGCGCAGGATTTCATGAATGAAGGCACACTGCCGTTCAGGGCCGAGGTTGTGTGAAAACACCTCATCCTGTGCACGAAAAATTCCTATCGCGCGTTAATGCTGATGTACGAACATTGGCGGAGGCGAGCAGATGAAGCGATACATTCAGGGCGAGGGGCGGAATCAAGTTACTTTGCTACCGGAGTGCCTCGATGATTACATCGGCGAAGACAACCCGGTCAGAGTGGTTGATGCATTTGTCGATGAACTGAACCTGATCGAGCTTGGTTTTTCGGGCATGTCACCAGCGGTAACCGGACGGCCTGGCTATCATCCATCCACGCTCTTGAAGATATACATATACGGCTACCTGAATCGCATTCAATCGAGCCGACGCTTGGAACGTGAAGCGGAACGAAACGTCGAACTGATGTGGCTCACTGAACGTCTTAAGCCGGATTTCAAGACTATCGCCGACTTTCGCCGCGACAACGGCAAAGGCATTCGTAATGTTTGTCGGCGCTTTGTTTCAATGTGTCGTCAACTCAACCTATTCACCCAAGCCATCGTTGCCGTTGATGGCAGCAAGTTCAAAGCGGTCAACAACCGTGACAAGAATTTTACACCGCACAAACTTGAACAACGGATGAAGCAGATCGATGAAAGTATCGAGCGCTACATGAATGCGCTGGACAGTGCAGACAGAGCGCAGGCAACCGAGACCGAAGCGACAGCGGAGCGACTGAAGGAGAAGCTGGCAAAACTCAAAGATCACATGCAATGCCTCAAAGAAACCGAGGTTCTCTTGCAGCAGCAACCGGATAAGCAATTATCCCTGACCGATCCAGACGCACGCTCAATGGCAACCAGCGGACGTGGTACTGGCATGGTTGGCTACAATGTACAAGCGGCAGTTGATACTCAGAACCACTTGATCGTTGCGCATGAAGTTACCAATGTTGGACATGACCGTACGCAGCTTTCCAACATGGCATTGAAATCACGGGAAGCACTCGGCTGCGAGGCGTTGGAAGTCATTGCGGACAGAGGGTACTACAAGGGCCCGGAAATATTGGCGTGCGAGCAGGCTGGTATTACTGCTTTTGTGCCGAGAACCATGACATCCAACAACAGGGCTCTGGGGCGATATGACAAACGTGATTTCATCTATATCGCGCAAGATAACGAGTATCAATGCCCGGCAGGAGAACGACTGACCTATCACGGTTTCTCGATAGAAGATGGCATGAAACTCAACGCTTACTGGACCACCGCAGGCTGCCAAAGATGCACGCGCAAAGAGCTGTGTACGACCGGCAAAGAGCGGCGTGTAAGGCGCTGGGAGCATGAGGATGTACTGGATGCCATGCAAAATCGCCTGGACAACAATCCGGAAAAAATGAAGCAACGGCGGTGCACCGTGGAGCATGTCTTCGGAACACTAAAATTCCGGATGGGTTCCGCGCACTTCTTGATGAAAACGCTTGAGCACGTCAGCACGGAAATGAGCTTGCACGTCCTTGCATACAACCTGAGGCGTGTCATGAATATTTTGGGCATTTCAGAAATGCTGAAAATGATGCGGGTCATTGCCGCGTGAGCGGTTGTGCGCTTTATTAACGGCCCATGGGTCCCCTAGGCGGCGCCCAGAATGCTCAGTTCGAGTTTTACAGCGCAAAGCGGGGTCATATGAATAAACTGCTCGGCAAAGAAAAGATGGTTTGGCGGAAGCGGTGAAATTGGGTTTTCACACAACCTCGGCCGAAAGCGGTCAGGCCGAATTCAATACTCGCGGCCAACGCATCGCCATCATAGAGAATGAAGAAGACATCCGCGTCGGCATGCAGAGCATTCTGCAAAGCTGGGGCTGCGATGTCATCGCAGCCAATTCAACAGACGCGATCATGGGCATGCTGGAGCACGACCGGGAGCCCGTGACGGCGATCATTTCGGATTTTGGATTGAGCGATTCGAGCAACGGCATTGATGCGATTGCCGCATTGCGGCAACGCTATAGCGCCAACCTCCCCGCTCTCCTGATCACCGGCGACACGACCAGGGAAACCTATGTGGCAGCTCAGGAGGCCAACTTGCCCTTGCTTTACAAACCGGTAAAGGCAGAAGTCCTGCGCACAGCGCTCGTCGAGATCATGCAGCCCTCTGCATGATTCGGGTTCGGGAAACGTTCATCCCACCAATTTCTTTGCATTCCGGAACATGCGCAGCCATGCGCTGTTCTCGTGTCGGACCTTTTCGGTGGGGGGGATGTGGGCAGGCAGCGGCTCGGCCAGTCCCAGTGTCTTATGCACGATGCCGCAAAGTTCGGCAAAAATCGGCGATTGAGGGTTCGCTTGGTAGTGCTTCTGGTTTCCCACGCGCCTGACTGTCACCAGGCCGCTTTCGTCCAGGCGCTTCAACTCGCGCTGCACCGCACCGGAACCACCGCCGGACAACCCTATCAGTTCGGTGGCAAAAAAACTGCGCTCCGGTTGCCCAAACAATAATCCCAGCACGCGTTGCTGCGTAGTGGAAAACAACGCAGCGGATAAACTGACGTGCCGAACCACAGCGGAGGTTTTGGCTTTCATGCCCATAGCGGGCATCTTACTACCCAATATGGGTATGTCAACTCTGCGCCACCCACTTCCTCGCATTCTGGAACATGCGCAGCCATGCCCCATTCTCCTGCCACTCCTTCGGATACCAGGAATTCTGCACGGCACGGAACACGCGCTCCGGGTGCGGCATCATGATGCTGAAGCGCCCGTCCGGCGTGGTAAGTCCGGTGATGCCTTGCGGCGAGCCGTTGGGGTTGAGCGGATAGGTCGTCGTCGGTTTGCCGTAGTGATCGACATAGCGCAGCGTGACCAGCGGTTGTGCGTCATGCAGGCGCTTGGTGTTGCCGAAGTCTGCATAGCCCTCGCCGTGTGCCACGACGATGGGCATGCGGCTGCCGGCCATGCCGTCGAACAGGATGGACGGCGTCTGCTGCACTTCCACCATCACGAAGCGCGCCTCGAACTGTTCCGACTGGTTGCGCGCGAAGTGCGCCCAGTTCTCGGCGCCGGGGATGATCTCGTGCAGGTTGCTCATCATCTGGCAGCCGTTGCACACGCCCACGGCGAACGTATCGTTTCTTTTGAAGAATCCCTCGAACTCGTCGCGCGCCCTCGGGTTGAACAGGATGGATTTCGCCCAGCCCTCACCGGCGCCCAGCACGTCGCCGTAGGAGAAACCGCCGCAGGCCACCACGCCCTTGAAATCGGCCAGCGTCACGCGGCCGCTGATGATGTCGCTCATATGCACATCCACGGCGGTGAAACCGGCGCGGTCGAATGCGGCGGCCATCTCGACGTGGCCGTTCACGCCCTGCTCGCGCAGGATGGCCATTTTGGGACGGGAAAGAACGGTACCGAGAGCCGAGTGCCGAGTGCCGAGTGCGGCAGCGGGGTCCTCATTCGGATCGTAGGTCAGCTTCACATTCAGGCCCGGGTCTTTCGCATCCAGCGTGCGGTCGTATTCCTGTTGCGCGCAGGCCGGGTTGTCGCGCAGTTTCTGAAGCTGGTACGTTGTCTCGGACCAGATGCGGCGCAGCGTGATCGCGTTCTCGCCGTACAACTGCGTCTTGCCGCGCGTGATATTGATCGTGCCGCTGGTGTTGAGGCGCGCCACTTCGTGCACGCTGGAAAGGCCCGCGTCGTCGCACTGCACGAAAATGTCGGCCAGGTCGGCGCGGCGCACCTGCACCAGCGCGCCGAGCTCTTCATTGAACAGGATGCCGAGGTCGTCGCCCTTGCATTCGTCCAGGCGGATATCCAGGCCGATGTGCGAAGCAAAGCTCATCTCGCACAGGGCTGCCAGCATGCCGCCGTCGGAACGATCATGGTAGGCCAGCAGCCTGCCTTCGCGGTTGAAGCGCTGAATGAGGTTGAAAAAAGCCTTGAGCTTTTTGGCGCTATCCACGTCCGGCGCCACATCGCCGACTTGCTTGTACACCTGCGCCAGCGCGGAGCCGCCGAGGCGGTTCTTGCCGCCGCCCAGATCGAACAGCAGCACGACGGTGTCGGTGTCGGCCACGAGTTGCGGGGTGAGCGTCTTGCGCGCATCGCTGCATGGCGCAAACGCAGTAACGATGAGCGACAGCGGCGCGGTGACAGCCTTGCTCTGCTCGCCCTCTTTCCAGGCAGTCTTCATCGACATGGAGTCTTTGCCCACCGGGATGCTGATGCCCAGGTGCGGGCACAACTCCATGCCCACAGCCTTGACGGTGTCGAACAGCGCGGCGTCTTCGCCGTGATGTCCGGCGGCGGCCATCCAGTTCGCGGAGAGTTTGATGTCGCCGATCTTGTCGATCTGTGCGGCGGCGATGTTGGTGATCGCCTCGCCGATGGCCATGCGGCCCGAGGCCGGGGCGTTGAGTACGGCGATGGGGGTGCGTTCGCCGAGCGCGAAGGCTTCGGCCAGGCAGGTATTGAAGCCCATCAGTGTGACGGCGACATCCGCCACCGGCACTTGCCACGGGCCGACCATCTGGTCGCGCGCGGTCATGCCGCCCACGGTGCGGTCACCGATGCTGATGAGGAAAGTCTTGTCGGCCACGCTGGGCAGGCGCAGCACGCGCTCGATGGCATCTTTCAGCACGATGTTGCCGGTATCGAATTTTGGCAGTTTCACCTGTTCGCGCTGTACTTTGCGCGTCATCTTCGGCGGCTTGCCAAGCAGCACGGAGAGCGGCATATCCACCGCGTTGTTGCCGAACTCTTCGTCATGCACCACGAGCTGGTCTTCGCGGATGGCCGTGCCCAGCACCGCGAAAGGACACCGCTCGCGTTCGCACAATGCCTGGAATTCCAGCACGCGCTCCACCGGGATCGCCAGCACGTAGCGCTCCTGCGCCTCGTTGCTCCATATCTGCATCGGCGACATGCCGCGCTCCTCAGAAGGCACCGAGCGCAATTCGAACTTCGCGCCTTTGCCGCCGCCATGCACCAGTTCCGGCAGAGCATTGGAGATACCGCCAGCACCGACGTCATGGATGGAGAGAATGGGGTTGTCGTCGCCCATCTGCCAACAGCGGTCGATGACTTCCTGCGCACGGCGCTGCATCTCTGGGTTGCCGCGCTGAACCGAATCGAAATCGAGGTTCTCGGCATTGGCGCCGGTATCCATGCTGGATGCCGCGCCGCCTCCGAGGCCGATCAGCATGCCGGGACCGCCGAGCTGGATCAGTACCGCGCCATTCGGCAATTCGTGCTTGTGGGTGTGCTCGGCCTTGATGTTGCCGACCCCGCCCGCCAGCATGATGGGCTTGTGGTAGCCGCGCACTTCTCCGTTGACCTCCTCTTCGAAGGTGCGGAAGTAGCCCGCCAGGTTGGGGCGGCCGAATTCGTTGTTAAACGCGGCGCCGCCGAGGGGGCCGTCAATCATGATCTGAAGCGGTGATGCGATGCGTCCCGGCTTGCCGTACGTCTGGGCAGGGTTTAAGGGAGAAGGGAGCGCGCCTTCGGCGCTCAAGGGTGAATTCAGCAGCGAAGCGGCGGTTTTACCCTTATCCCTTCCCTCTTCCCCCTTCTCAAATATTTCCCACGGCTGTATGAACCCCGGAATATTGAGGTTGGAAACCGAGAACCCGGTCAGACCGGCCTTGGGCTTGGAACCGGTACCGGTCGCGCCTTCGTCGCGGATCTCGCCGCCGGAGCCGGTCGCCGCTCCCGCGAACGGTGCGATGGCCGTCGGGTGGTTGTGCGTCTCGACCTTCATCAGGGTGTGCGTGAGTTCGCGGCTGAACGCGTAGCTGCCGTCCCTGCGCGGATAGAAACGCTCGATCTCCGCGCCTTCGATGACGGAGGAATTGTCGGAATAGGCGACCACGGTGCCTTCGGGATGCAACTTGTGCGTGTTGCGGATCATGCCGAACAGGGAAATGGTCTGCTGTTGGTCGTCGATGATCCAGTCGGCGTTGAATATCTTGTGGCGGCAATGCTCGGAGTTGGCCTGCGCGAACATCATCAGCTCGACGTCGGTGGGGTTACGCTCCAGCCTCGTGAAGTTCTCCACCAGATAGTCGATCTCGTCCGCGGAGAGCGCCAGGCCCAGCGTGCGGTTGGCGGCTTCCAGTGCGGCCTTGCCGCCTTCGCGGATGTCCACCGTGGACAGCGGCTGCGGCGTACCGTGCTTGAATATCCTCTCTTCGATGCCTGTCTTGAGCTCAGTCAACGGGCCCGCGATGTCGCTGACCACCGATTCGGTCATGCGATCGTGCAGCAGCGGCAGAACGACCTGCTTTTCCGACTCGCTCAGAGGCTTGCCGCTCCTGGTCTTGAGGTAATACAACACGCCACGCTCGATGCGCGTCACCTGCGGCAGCGCACAGTGACGCGCGATGTCGGTAGCCTTGGACGACCAGGGCGAGATGGTGCCGAGGCGCGGAATGACCAGCAGGGTCTGCACCTTGCCTTCGGTCTGCGGCGCGCCTGCGCCCTTGTCTAGCCCGAGCAGTCGGTCCAGCAGGCCTGCTTCGGCCGGCGACAGCTCGGCGGACAGTTCGGCGAAATAGCAGTGGCGGGTGTCCTCGAGGGTGACGCCGGATTTCGTGGCATCCAGCGCGGCGCGCAGTTTGTCGAGACGGAAGGAAGAGAGGGCAGCTTTACCTATCGAGGTGCGGAACATAGCGAGATAGCGCGATGAAATAACGAGGCCGGATTATACTATGCGCATCCGCTTAACCTAAGTCGTCAGTGACGCCAAACCCGCATGACGAAACCTGAAAGTCTACTTATGCCCACAGCCCGCCCCGCCACCATCACCCGGAAACAAGTCGCCGCCTTCCTCAAGCCCCGTCCCAAGGACAGCCACAAAGGCATGTTCGGTACCGTCACGGTGATCGGCGGAGCCGACGGCATGATCGGCGCGGCATTGCTGGCGGGGCGGGCGGCGCTCAAGATGGGCGCGGGATGCGTGCACGTCGGCCTGCTGGCGGACAAGATGCCTCTGGTGGACATGCGGGTACCGGAACTGATGCTGCATCCGGCCGGAGACGCCCTGAAGGGAATCCCTCACCCCAAACTTCCCCCAAAGGGAGAGGGAGAAAACGTGAAGGGCAGTTTCAATCCTTCTGTGCTGGTGATCGGCTGCGGCCTGGGGCGCAGCCTGTCCGCGCAAAAGCTGCTGTATGACGCGCTGCTGCTGGATGTGGCGCTGGTAGCGGATGCCGACGCGCTCAACCTCATCGCCCAGCGCCCCGACCTGCGCAGCATGCTGCACGGCCGCAAGGCACCGGCCGTATTCACGCCGCATCCTGGCGAGGCCGCTCACCTGCTGGGTTGCAGCACGGAAGACATCCAGAAGGACCGTGCCGCGGCGGTGCGCGAACTCGCCAGGCGCCTGAACGGCAGCGTGGTGCTGAAAGGCGCGGGCAGCCTGTGCGCCACGCAGGACGGCAGGCTGCACATCAACCAGACCGGCAATCCCGGCATGAGCAGTGCCGGCATGGGCGACGTGCTGAGCGGCATGATCGCCGCCTTCATCGCGCAAGGATTGAACACGGACGAGGCGCTACTGCTGGCCGTGCACTTGCACGGTACCGCGGGCGACGAATTGGCCGGGCAACAGGCCACTCTGGGCATGAGTGCGACGGAAGTGACCGAGTGGGCGCGCTGGCTGCTGAACCGCATGTTGCCAAAGTGACACCATGACCGCAGTGCTCTACCGCTACCTGATGATCATCTTGGCCTGCATCGCGTTGCTGATCGGTCTGCAGGTCCCCAATTTCGTCGACCAGTACCAGAAACGCGTGGATGCGCATCTGCGCGAGGTGAGCATCAACCTGCAGCCCTACCAGGAGATCGCCAACAAGTATTTCAACGGCGACCTGAACAAGCTGATCGAACTGCACCGCAACAGCGAGCTCAAGCCTTTCCAGGAGGAAGGCCTGGCCATCGCGAAGATGGTCGCGCGCAAGCTGCGCTTCGAGGCCGACCTGGCCGCATTGCAGTCCAGCCTGCCGCTGAAGGCGTTGCATGTCCTGCTGCACGGCGACAGGGAAATACTGGATGAAGCGATGGGGCAGTACAGTTATGCCGTTCCATTGAACCAGGATGCACTGGTCTTCGGCGCATGTGCGGCGCTTTCGGTCCTGCTGGGGGTAGAGTTGCTGCTTGCGCTGGCCCGCCCCGCCTTCAGACAATTATTCCGTTCAGCTTCCCCCGTCCAGACACAATGAGTTTTCCCATCGATATCAGCGAAGAATCCGGCATCCGCTATTTGCACTTCGGTTCCACCTGGGTACAGGGCGCGATGCGCATCGCAAGACCCTGGCATCTGGAGCTCGACTACACCAAGGAGATGATGGCGAGCCTGCTCATGCGCGACGACACGCGCTTTCCGCGCAAGGTGCTGCTGATCGGGCTGGGCGCGGCATCTCTCACCAAGTTCATCTACCGCAATTGCCCGCTGGCGAAACTGACCGTGGTGGAGATCGAGCCGCGCGTGGTGGCCGCGGCCAGGCAATTCTTCAAGCTGCCGGACGATCCCTTGCGCCTGAACGTTGTGATCGGCGACGGCGCGAAGTTCATCGCCGAGAACGACAAGACTTACGATCTGATCCTGGTCGACGGTTTCGACGAGAACGCACGGCCCGGCGAACTGGATACGCTGCCGTTCTATCGGATGTGCCGGTCGCGCCTTACCGACAACGGCATCCTCGTGGTCAATCTGCTGGGACGCAGTCGCGGCTATGCCGCCAGTCTGGAAAAGTTGCGCGAAGCATTCGATACGCGCGCGCTGGCCTTTCCTTCCTGCGAAAGCGGCAACGTGATCGCCCTGGCCGCGACGGGAGCCCCCATCCACATCGAGCTGGAGGACCTCAAGGAACAAGCGATGACATTGAAGGAAAATACCGGGTTGAATCTGCTTCCTACCCTGACGCGCATCGAGCAAGCGCAGACTTGTCCGGGCGGCGTGTTCTGTCTCTGACACAAATAAATCACGGGCCGCCAGTCATTTGTGTTTAGAATTGGCAGCGAGGAAGATGCATAAAATTACAAGTTTCATTTCGCAGATCGATGAACTTAATTTTTGAAAGGTAGCTACCATGGCCACAGCAAAATCCACCGCCGCAAAAAAGCCCCCCGTCACCAAACCCGCAGCAAAAAAGACAACCGCAGCAACAGCCACACCGAAAGCGACCGCTAAAAAGGTAACAGCCAAGGCGACGACAACCAAGACTGCGGCCGCCGGGAAACCGGCAACAACGGTCAAGAAACCCGCAGGGACGATCAGCAAACCGGCCATGCCGGAGAAAAAGGCCGCCGCGCCGGCCAAGACCGCACCGGCCAAAGTGCCCGCTGCACCCACGCCGGAACAACGCTACAGGATGGTTCAGGACGCAGCCTATTTCATCGCTGAAAAGAACGGCTTCAAGGCCGGCTCGATGGACTACTGGATCGCGGCTGAAGCCGAGATCGCGATTTTGTTGTCCGGCAAGGAAAAGAAGTAATCAGGCTCCGGTCGTGCCGGACTCCACCGCGTAACGCACGTAGTGCAGTTGCAGTTTCTCTGCAACCACGGCGGCTAGCAGTCTGTCTGCATCGTTCATGTCGAGGATGAATTCGACAGCGACGGCGAGATTCCCCGCCAGTTCGAAGAAGGTCTCTTCGTGCATGCGCCCATGCTTGCCATAGCCGGCGATGGCGCGGAAGGCCGAGCCACCGGGTATTTCCAGGCGTTGCGCCAGGCGCAGCAGCCACTCGTGCATCAGTTCGTTATGGTGATGTTGTTTTTCGCTGACGTAGAACTTAAGCACGACGGATTGCATATTCTCTCCCCTATTGCTGTACCCATTTGAACGTTTGCATCCCCAGCACCGTCATCAGCAGCGAACCTCCGAGGTGTGCCGCGACGATCGCCGTGCCCCAGGCATATTGTCCGCGCATCAGCAGCGTAACAGTCTCCGCCGAGAAAGTGGAAAATGTCGTGAGTCCTCCCAGGAAACCGGTGATGGCGAACAAGCGCCATTCCGGCGACAGACTGGGGTAGTGCATGAAGAATGCGACTGCAAGCCCCACGAGATAACCGCCTATAAGATTGGCGGACAGAGTACCCAATGGCAGTTCGGATACTGCCGGGTTCAGCCATATACCCAGACCCCAGCGCAGCCACGCACCGATGGCAGCACCCAGACCGACAGCGAAAAAGGCGAAAAGCGTCATAAATCGATTGTAGCAGGAGGCGTCAGTCCTCGCAGCTTGAAGCAGCGCATGTTTGGCGAGCCGTCCAGTTCGTACACGTTGAACTCGCGGCAAGGCGTTGGACGATGTTCGTAGATGGAACAGGAGACCTTTTTGCCGACCTCGCCCTGCAGGGCGACGCAACGCGGAGGATGGTTGTTGGTCCCTTTCATGCAAAGCAGGTGCTGGTGCACCTGCTCGGTCAGCTCGGCGGGAACGATGCCGCCGGGGGCTTCGTTCGACTCACCCCAGTAGAACGAGACCCGGAAATAAGCGCAACACGCGCCGCAAGTCAGGCAGGGGTTTTCCTCACTCATGCTCAGACCACTTCACCCCACAGGTCATGTTCGTCGGAATCCGTGATTCTTACCGTGACGAACTCGCCGACTTCCAGCTCTTCACCGTCGATGTACACCAGGCCGTCTATTTCCGGCGCATCGGCGGCGCTGCGCGCGACCGATCCGCCTTCATCCACATCGTCCACCAGCACAGTCATGGTCTGGCCGACCTTCCTCGCCAGCTTCCCGGCGCTGATCTCTTCCTGCAGGTACATCAGGCGTGCCAAGCGGTCTTCCTGGACATCGGGATCGACGTGGTCGGGCAGGGCATTCGCTGCCGCGCCTTCCACCGGCGAATACTTGAAGGCGCCGACGCGGTCCAGCTGCGCTTCCTCGATGAAGTCGAGCAGCTCTTCGAACTCCTCTTCCGTCTCGCCGGGGAAACCGACGATGAAGGTGCTGCGCAGGGTGATGTCCGGGCACACGTTGCGCCACTGCCGGATCCGATTCAGCACGTTCTCGCTGCTGGCCGGGCGCTTCATCAGCTTCAGGATGCGTTCGTTGGCATGCTGGAACGGAATATCGAGATACGGCAGGATCTTGCCCTCGGCCATCAACGGGATGACCTCGTCCACGCTCGGATAGGGGTAGACGTAATGCAGGCGCGTCCATACGCCGAGGCTGCCGAGCGCATCCGCCAGATCGGTCATGCGCGTCCGGAGCGGTTTGCCGCCCCAGAAGCCGGTGCGGTATTTCACATCCACGCCGTAGGCCGAGGTGTCCTGCGAGATCACCAGCAGCTCTTTCACGCCGGACTCGACCAGCTTCTCGGCCTCCAGCATCACGTCGCCCACCGGACGGCTCACCAGGTTGCCGCGCAGGCTGGGTATGATGCAGAAGGTGCAACGATGATTGCAGCCTTCGGATATCTTCAGGTAGGCAAAGTGCTGCGGCGTAAGGCGCACGCCTTGCGGCGGTACCAGGTCGACATAGGGGTCGTGCAATCTGGGCAGGTACTGATGCACTGCGTTCATCACCGCGTCGGTCTCGTGCGGTCCGGTAACGGAAAGCACTTTGGGGTGCGTCTTTTGCACGATGTCACCCTTCGCCCCCAGGCATCCGGTAACGATGACCTTGCCGTTCTCCTGCAGCGCTTCGCCGATGGCTTCCAGCGATTCCGCGACGGCGCTGTCGATGAAGCCGCAAGTATTGACCACCACCAGGTCGGCTTCCTGGTAGCTCGGCGTGATGATGTAACCTTCGGCGCGCATGCGTGTGAGGATATGCTCCGAATCCACCGTCGCCTTGGGACAGCCTAGCGATACGAAACCGATCCTGGGTGTTTTATCTTTAATGTTCATGCTGTTTCGGTGCTGCACTTAGTCGTATGAGTTGATGCCCAGGAGGGACATGCAAGGCTGTTTCGCCCCTTCCCGGAGGGGACGCTATTCTAACTGTTTCACAAGCTGGGCATGATGAATGTCTGGAAATGCGGTCCGGGCCGGCCTGTCAGGCTGCCGGAAACAGAATTTCGACATCGGGCGTTACAGGCAATGAAGCCGGTGCGGTCAAATCGAACTTGAGCCACTTGGCCACTCAATGGGTCATTGTTTCCAGGACAGAACCAAAGGTTCCTTTCTTGAAGCCGCTGCAGTTTCCCCCATCGGCACCCCCACGATGATGGGCGCAATGACGGTGTAGGCAGCGGGTATGCCGAGCTCGGTTTTCACCATGTGTATATTCAGGACGGAAACGGAAGAACCGATGACGCAAGTGCCGAGACCAAGATCGCAGGCTGCCAGCATCAGATTTTCGGCTGCCAGCCAGCAATCGGCAACGACAAAGGGGCTCGTCGGTTTTGCACAGATGATGATCATGGTGCCGGCTCCATGAAACATGTCGAAATCGGGCCTGGAAAAATGATCGAACGAATGCCGGACACCCTGTGCGTTGCGGTGACGCATCTCCTCGATGAATATCGGCTTGGCCCGATCCGACAGCTGCTTCAGTATCTGCTGGTTCTGTACCACAACAAACGCCCAAGGTTCCTCATGCATGGCAGTGGGAGCGCGCACAGCGGCTTCCAGCAGTGTCTGGATGGCGTTCTTGCTGATCTTGTCCGGCAAATACGCCCGGACAGTGCGCCGCGCAAGAATGGCCTCGAATATATTCTTGCCTCGCGGCTTTTCGATCGTTGGCAGCAACATGATGGGCACCTCCTCGTATGTTGCTCACGCTAACATCGAACGACCACCGGCAAAATCAGTATGAATACGTATGGGCCCGCAGAACCTATCCGGCTTACTGGTTCGAGGTGATGCGTGCGAGTTCGAGCATATTGGTTGCGCCGGTCTTCTGCATGACGTGAGCGCGATGTATCTCCACCGTTCTGTAGCTGATGCCCAGGCGCTGTGCGATTTCCTTGCTGGTGTGCCCGGCGACGGCCAGTTTGAGTATTTCATGCTCGCGATCGGTCAGCATGGCCAGTCTTGAGGCGACGGATCGGGAAGCCTCGGCCTGCTTCCGCAAAATGGAACATTGCTCCATCGCCTCCTGGACACGGGCCAGCAATACCGCCCCTTTCACCGGCTTGGTCAGAAAGTCCATCGCACCCGCCTTGAGGGCGCGTACCGTCAAAGGTATGGTGCCATGCCCGGAAAGAAAGATGATCGGCAGATTCAGGCCCCGCCGCTTCAATTCCTCCTGCAAAGCGGGGCCGTCCATGTCAGGCATGCTCACATCCAGAATGATGCAGCCATCGGTATCGGGGGTGCATATTTCAAGGAAATCTTCGGCACCATGAAACGTGGCAACGGCATAACCGGCAGCTTCCAGTTGCATTCGCAGCGAGTCCAGCACGACCGCATCATCATCGACAATAAATACGTAGCCGTAGTAACTCATGATGCAAGCGGCAAAGTCAGGTGAAAAATGGCACCGGCACCGGCTTGTAACTCAAACCACAGTTTGCCCCCGTTTGTCTCGATCAGGGAGCGGCTGACTGCGAGCCCCATGCCGATGCCCTTGGCCTTGGTGGTAAAGAACGGCTTGAACAGGCGATATACGTCCTCTTCCCTGATTCCAGGCCCGTTATCCTGTATCGTCACTTGAACAGCGCTTTCGTCCGGTATTCGTTTCACCGTTACGGAAATGACCGGCAGCGGGACGCCGGCTTCCCGCATGGCCTCCACACCGTTGTGTAACAGATTGAGCAACACCTTTTGCACGTGGGTACGACTGGCCCGAACCAAGGGGAGTTCTTCGCTCTTGTGGAAAACACATTCAAACGCCAATTCCTGCTCCGACCTTGCGGCATCGAGAATATCGGCTATTTCTTTATGAAGATCGAATATTTCGGTCGTGAACTCCTGAATGTTCAGGAATTCGAGCAGATCCCGGATCGATTTTCCGGCACGGTGTGCCTGACGCTCGCAGCCATCGATCGCTTTCCTGACCTTGTCCAGATTGGGCTCTCCGGATTCCAGCAGCATGAGCGCAGCGCTGCTATAGGAGGCGATTGCAAGCAGCGGCTGATTCAACTCGTGTGCGATGGCGGCAACCGTTTGCGAGGTTGCATGCAGCATATGCAGATCGTCCATTTCCTTTCGCCGATACTGTATTTCCTTTTCCATGCTTTTTCGTTCGGTGATGTCGGAGATGACGATGCGTAGCGGAGCGTCATTCCCTGCTTCCATCCGCATGCTGTCCAATTTGGCTTGAAAGGACGAGCCGTCAAGGCGTCTGATCGCCAGTTCGCAACTTTGCCTGTCGCTGCTGTTTTGCGTGTGCAAAAAATGCCGGTGCCACGATTCGCTGTCATCAGGTGCCACGAAAGGGGCGAAGCGGCGACGGATCAGTTTGCTGCGCTCCACGCCCAGCAGCGCAGCTCCGGCAAGATTGACCTCGTTGATGATGCCATCGCTGCCGAGCGTGAGATAACCGATGGGGAAAAAGTCATAAAGATCCATGTACCGGTCACGGAACACCTCCCCCCCAATCTGCGTATTCCGCCGCTCATCGTCCTGCAACTTTGGTGCGAGCAGGTGCGCCTGGAGTTCATACAGCTTCTCCCAAGTGGCACGAGAATTTTCCTCCACGGGAGATTCGGGCGAAAGCTGCTCTTCGACTTCCACGCGAAGAGCGTATTGGGCTTTCTTTCTGACGGGTTCATCTGCTGGTGGCATCAGGATTTCACTTGGTTCGTCCAATGATGTTAATCAGAATAGTAACGAAAATATCACAGAAACAGATAGCTAAGTAGCATCCGCACGAAACCGGATTCCGGAAAAAAGTAACATGGCCTCCTCACTGATGCCACTTTGCACCGCCTCCGGTGTATGGATGCATCGTTTTGTCCATTGCTGATTGCAAAGCACACAGCCTTTGATGGTCCGGATATATACCGTTTTTAATCAGCCTTGTACACAGAAAATCCTTATATTCTCAAACAGATATGTATTTATACATATGTATTCGCCCGTATTTCCTCCATCCCGGCATCGCAGTAGATTCAATTATCCCCCATTGCCCCATCTTCTCAAGATAGCCTCAAGGAGAAAAGAAATGGACTTGCAGAGACGTGTCTCATCCAGTGATGCCCAGCCCTTTTCCAATAGCCGGACAAGAGACGGGCGCGATGAGTACTGGATCGAACCACAAGACCCGCCGTCACTGGCACTGAACGAGCGCGGAATGATTCAGGACTGCAGCAAGTCGTTTGAAAACCTGTTTGGTTTCCAGCGCCGCGATCTGGTTTGGCAACACGTGTCGCGCCTGCTGCCCCAGCTCACTGGAGTCGACCTGATTCAGGCCGGACGCTTGAATCCGCTCCTCAATTATCTGTGCCATTGCGGTCACCGCTACGACGCACAAGATCGGCAAGGCAGGATTGTTTCCTGCATTCTGAGTCTTGTCCGTGTCGAATTTGACGGCAAGCGCTCTTTGCGGCTGATCATCAATCCGTTACTGCCGGAGCTGGAGCCATGAACCGCTCACATTGGCAGGCTGGAGTAGTTCATACCGGATGCATTAAAACTGGAGCTTTGCTTGACCATGGCTGATTATTTTCATGCGGGGTCGGAGCGGTATTTGTCTTTGACGCAACTTAAAAAGGAGCACTATCATGAACTTGATCAAATGGGATCCCTTCCGGGAACTGGATGACGTCTCAAGTCGCTTGAATCGCATATTCGGGCGAATGCCCAGCCGTTCCACATCGGATAACGAGATGCTGGCTGTTGCAGACTGGATGCCTTCCGTCGACATCAGCGAAACGGACGCCGCCTACCTCATCAAGGGGGAAATTCCCGGGGTAAGCAAAGATGACGTGAAAGTCACCATCCAGGACGGCATGCTCACCATCCAGGGCGAGCGCAAGCAGGAAAAAGAGGAGAAAAACAAGAAATTCCACCGCGTCGAGTGTTCTTATGGCAGCTTCGTGCGCAGTTTCCGGGTGCCAGACGATGCCGACGAATCGGCCGTAAAAGCCGAATTCAAGGACGGCATGCTCAATGTGACTCTTCCAAAGTCGGAGAAAGCCAAGCCAAAGTCGGTCAATGTCTCCGTGTCATGACAGCAAAGTAGTGCCGGTCAGATACGCAAGAACCTTCTGACCGGCACGGTGGTGGCATTTCAAGCCTGCCGGCGCCAGTCATCGCACGAACTCAAGCGGGGACGACGGAACCGAACAGCGCGACTGTTCCCACTCCCAACAGGATCAACACGACCTGCTGCACGGTATCGCGCATGCGCGTTCGTTTGTGCAAACCGGGTATCAGGTCTGCCACCGCGATGTAGATCAGGCTGGACGCCGCAAGGGCCAGCAGATACGGCACCAGCGATTGCATGTCCTTCAGCGCGACGTACCCCAGCACTCCGCCGACCAGCGTCGCGAAACTGGAAATGAGATTGAGTTGAAAGGCGCGTAATTTGCTGTAGCCGGAATGCAGCAGGACCGCAAAATCACCGACTTCCTGCGGGATCTCGTGGGCAATGATGGCCAGCGAAGTCACGACCCCCAGATGTACGTCGACCAGGAAGGCCGCTGCGATGATGATGCCATCGATGAAGTTGTGGAACGTATCGCCGACGATCACCATCGTGCCGCTGCGCCCGTGATCGTGCCCCGCCTGTTCGTGAGGCTCATGCGCTTCGCAGTGTTCGTGATGGCAGTGGCGCCAGATCAACACCTTCTCCAGCGTGAAGAACAGCAGGATACCGAGCAGCACCGTCGCGCTCACCGCGGGCAGATTGGGTCCTTGCTGGAACGCCTCGGGCAGGATGTCGAGGAATACGGCGCCCAGTAGCGCTCCGATTGCATAGCTCACCAGTCCGCCAAGGTATTCGCCCCGTGCATTGAGCGCAAACAGCGCAGCCGCTATCACGCTCAGGATGCCGCCCAGAAGGCTGGTGATGATGATCCAGGCCAGGATGCTCATGCGATGACCGAAATAAAAGAAGGGCGCGGATTATACCCAGTATCAACGGGCGATACCGAATTCGGGTTCCTTGTTGTAGTACTTGAAACCTTCGCGCAAACGTTTGGCCGCTTCATCGGACATCTTCTCGAAGGCGACGCCGCAGACAAACTTCCCCTGCTCCTTGCGTTGCCAGGTGATCCTGCCGGGCAACCTGACCGGCTTCTGCCCCTCGTAATGACTGATATCTTCCTGCGGCAGATATATCTCCATTTCGATCGGCTTGTCCCGATCCAGTTCTTTGCTCATCAGCAGCCGAATGCCGGTCATGCTGAAATCCAGGCTAGGGCATTCGACGGAGGTACCACCCTGCGCCACATGGACCAGCAGACGGTTGGCGGCACGCGGAAAAGTGCGCTTCTCGTGCTGGATCGTCTGGACAGCAGAAATGTGGTTAAAAGTGAATTCAGCCATCAGATTGTTCAGCTTCCCGGTGACTGTATGCAACCCGTCGCCGATGCCTGCCGTCGTTTCCACCTTGACGGAGCTTTCCTGCAGCGTCGCGAAGAGTTCCCTGAGTGTCTTCTGGAGAGTGTCCACATTGCGTATCTGCGCGACGCTCGCTTCGGATATGCCGTTGTTCGCGCTGGCCGTTTCCGCGACATCCACCGAGATGCGTTCGATCACTGCAGCCGTCTCGCCAGCCAGCTTCTGGTTCTCGTGCACCTTGCCCACCACCACATTCATCGACGTCGTCACTTCTTCCACCTTGCCGCCCAGTTGGGAAATGATGCGCGAAACCTCACCGGCCGATTGCGTCGTGCGTTCGGCCAATTTGCGCACTTCATCGGCCACCACGGCGAATCCGCGCCCCTGTTCTCCGGCGCGCGCGGCTTCGATAGCGGCATTGAGCGCCAGCAGATTGGTCTGTCCGGCGATATCCTGAATGGTAGAGATGATGTCGTGGATCTGCGCCGCCGATCTCTCCAGTTCATTGATCTTCGTGGCTGCCTGGTTCACTTCCTGCACCGTGTTTTCCATCTCGGAGATGTTCTTCTGCACAAAACTGATTCCTTCGCGCGCCTGGGACTCGGTCCTTTGCGCCCTTACGGTTGCTTCGGTCGCCTGTGCCTGCACGCTTTCCGAAATCTGGTGCAACTGCTGCGTGGCGCCGTTCACTTCATCCGAGCGGCTTTGCTCCTTGCGCCCCACCTCCGCAATTTCGTGCGATATCTTGGCGATCTGGAATGCAGACTGCTCCATTTCCTTTCCGCTCTCATCCACCTCGCACATGATGTGGTTGAGCTTGGACAGCATATCGTTGAAACTTTTTTCCAGCTCGCCGATCTCGTCGCGCGAACGATGCTCCACGCCCTTGGTCAGGTCGCCCTTCTCCACCGTCTTCAACGCATTGCACAGGGCCTTGATCGGCTTGACGAACAGGCTGGCAACAAAGCCGATAATGAAAAACTGGAGCATGAATTCCAGCCCGGACTCCCAGAACGAGTTGAAAATATAGGCATTATGGTTTGCCACGAGTTGGCTGATGACCTGCTGGCTGACCCCGCCTTCGCGCGCGATATCGACCATCTGCGCCAGTTCGTGCGAGGCAAGCATGCGGTTATAGACAGTGGTGACCATCGTCACCAGGAAGAAGCCGAATTGAAGCTTCCAGCGTATGCTGAGCGAGTTGTACCAGTTGTTCATCGATTTCTCCAAAATGGGGCTACATTTATAAAATGTAGTGCGCACGTCTATGACGACATCCGGCGGGAAAACTTGAGGCCCGAATGCGCATGGGCGATTCTATGCCTTACCGCTAATCGCCCAAGGGGACGTCGAGCGTCTCGGGCATGAACAGCAGTCCGAGCACGGAAGCAAAGATCAGCATGCCCACCGGATACCACAGTCCCGCCAGCGCATCGCCTGCCTGGACCGAGAGCAATGTGACCATGAACGGCGACAGGCCGCCGATCCAGCCCGCGCTCAGGTTATGCGGCACGGCAGCTGCTGTATAACGTGTGCGCGCCGTGAACAGTTCCGCAAGAACCGCGGTCTGCGGGCCGGTGATCAGTGCGACGGCGATCACCGGCACGATGAGCAACAGGAACAGCATGAAGCGGTTCACTTGGTTTATGTCCGCACTTTCCGACCAGCCTTTGGCTTTTAACATCTCTGTCAGTTTTTCCGGACTGAAACCGTCGATTCCGGCATCGCCACCTATGCTCACCATCGCATCCCGCCCGGTTCGCTGCGGCTGCAGGGAATACGAAACGCCGTTCCTGGTGAGAAATTCCTGATTGCGCTCGCAATCGTTCGCCGCCTTGCGGAATGGACTGTAGTCGCAATCCCTGCCGTACAGCGCGACCGCGACTTCGCGATTGAAACGTTCCAGCGCCGGATTGCCGTAATGTTGCAAGCCTTTGAACACCGGCAGGATCGTGATCGCGCCCAGAATCAGGCCTGCCAGCAAGACCGGCCTGCGCCCGATCTTGTCCGAAAGCCAGCCGCAAAAGATGGTGAGCGGAAACAGCAGCAGGGTACTCGTCATGACCAGCGTGCTGGCGAGCTCTGCATCCAGCCGCACCACGCTTTTCAGGAACACGTTGGCATACACCTGCGAAGAGAAGAACAGCAGCGAACCGCCTGAAGAAATGCAGAAGAACAGCAGCGCCATGCGTCCCAAGGTGCGGCGATCGCTCAGGCATTCCCGCAGGGGGGCCTTGGAGACCGTGCCCTCCGCCTGCAACTGGCGAAATACCGGCGATTCCTCCAGGCTCATGCGGCTCTTGATCGAGATGAACAGCAACAAGGCGGAAAACAGGAACGGGATGCGCCAGCCCCAGGCATTGAATGCGGGATCGGCAAGAAACAGATGCAGCAGCACGATCTGGAACGTCGAAACCAGGATGCCCAACGGACCCATCAGTTGCAGCACACTGGTATAGACACCGCGCTTGCCTTTCGGCGAGTGTTCGGTCAGATAGACCGCCACGCCGCCGATCTCGCCGCCGACCGCCAAACCTTGCAGCAGGCGCAACAGCAGCAGCAATAACGGGGCAAATATGCCGATCTGCGCATAGGTCGGCAGCAGGCCCACCAGGAACGTCGTCGCGCCCATCAGCGAGATGGTGGCGATGAAGACAGGACGGCGGCCGTATTTGTCCGCCAGCGATCCGAACAATGCCGAACCCAATGGCCGCACCACCATGCCGACACCGAAGGTAGCAAGGCTCATCAGCAACGCCGCGGTAGGATTCTCGGGCGGAAAGAACAGCACGCTGAAATAGGTCGCCAGGGACGCAAAGGTAAGGAAGTCGTACCACTCGAGGAATGTACCGAAACAGGCGGCGATGACAACTTTGCGTTGGGTGACGGTTATTTCTTGCATGAAAGGTCAGGAATGTTAGCCATCGATACCGTCAAATTCGCTTGAGGATATGACTCCCGATCGAATACCCCGCCCCGAACGAGCAGATAACGCCGACGCTCCCTGCCGCGAGATCGATGTTGTGCTGATGGAACGCGATGATGGAACCGGCCGAGGCCGTGTTGGCAAACTTGTCGAGGATGACGGGCGCTTCATCCAGTGTGGCATCGCGCCCGAGGATGCGCTTCGCGATCAAGTGGTTCATGGTCAGGTTGGCCTGGTGCAACCAGAACCGTTTGACATCGCCCGCTGCAAGACCGTTGGCGGCAAGGTGGCTGGTGATGTGGTCGGCAGCCATCGGGCACACTTCCTTGAACACCTTGCGGCCTTCCTGCATGAAGAGCTTGTCGCGGTTGTCGCGCGAATCCGGGTCGCAGCGGTCGAGAAAACCGCTGTTGTTGCGGATGTTGTTGGAAAAGACGGTTGCGGCTTTGGAGCCGAGTATCTCCCATGCAGACTTCTGCCGGCCCGAGGGAGATGCTTCAACGACGACGGCGGTGGCGATATCGCCGAAGATGAAGTGGCAATCGCGGTCCCGCCATTCGAGATGGCCCGAGGGCAGTTCCGGGCTGATCACCAGCGCACAGCGAGCGCTGCCGGATCGCACGGCGTTGGCGGCCTGCTCGATGCCGAAGGTGGCGGACGAACAGGCGACGTTCATGTCGTAGCCGTAACCGCCGCAGCCGAGCGCACCCTGCACCTCGACGGCGATGGCCGGATAGGGCCGCTGAAAACTGGAGCAGGCGACGATGACCAAGTCGACCTCGTCCGCCCGGCGTCCCGCATTGGCCAGCGCCTGGTGCGCGGCACCGGCGGCCATCTCCGCCATCAACGAGATCTGTTCGTTCGGGCGCGGCGGGATCACCGGACACATGCGGTCGGGATCGAGCACGCCGGTCTTTTCGACCACGTAGCGCTGCTTGATGCCCGAAGCCTTCTCGATGAACTCGCTGCTCGATTCCGGCAGTGCGGCAACTTCGCCGCTGGCGATGGCGGCAGCATTGCGCTCGTTGGTGCGTCGAACATACTCGTTGTAGGAAGCCACGAGTTCCGCGTTGGTGATGAGGTTGGGGGGCACCCAGAGTCCGCTGCCCGTGATGTAGACCTTATTCATGCTGCACGCCTCCGATTGATTTTGGAATCTCGATCACTGCCGTTTCACGCAATCTTCCACGCCATTGTTTCCGCCCTTGAACTCGGGCTCATAGTAGAACTTGTGAAAGGCCGTTTTCCCCTGCCTATTCCCGGACACAGTTGCGATGCCAGTGCAATCGTAGGCGCCGGCGGACAGCGGCAGCGAGAGTGCGATGGCAAGCAAGACGATCCTGTTCAATTCCTTCTCCATTCTGTCGCTTGAGGCAAGAACTCACTCGCCCAGCCAGATAAACGTCCCCATGCGTCCGGTCACCCCGTCGCGGCGGTAGGAAAAGAACCTGTCCTTCTGGTGATAGGTGCAGTAATTTCCCCCACTGACCTTCCTGATGCCCAGCGCTTCAAGCCGCTGGCGGGCCAGCAGGTAGATGTCGGCAAGGTATTTACCCTGCCCGCCATGCGCCACGAATGCCTCGGCAGCCCGCGCCTGATGCGCAATGAAAGCGGCTCTCACCTCTGCACCGACCTCGAACGCTTCCTGTCCGATGGCGGGACCGAACCATGCCATCAACTGGTGCGGTGCGACTTCCATCGCGTTTACGGTGGCTTCGATGACACCGGCGGCCAATCCCTTCCAGCCCGCATGCACCGCACCGACCACCGTACCCGCCTCGTCGCACAGCAACACGGGCAGGCAATCTGCCGTCATCACCACGCACACCGCACCGCGATGGCGCGCGATGCAGGCATCGGCCTGAACACGGCAGGATGCGGCCTCTGCATTGGCGACAACGGTACCATGCACTTGCTCCAGCCACACGGGCTCACTCGGCACAAGGGGCTCCAGCAGTTGGCGGTTGCGCGCAACGGCTTGCGGGTTATCGCCGACATGCGAACCGAGGTTAAATGTGTCATACGGGGCGGCACTGATGCCACCGTGGCGCGTCGTTTGCAGCGCTTTCACGTTCGCGGGCGCCGGCCAGTCCGGGACGATGCAATGCTCAAGCAATGCCATCGCTCGCCTCGTCGATCTGGTCCAGCAGCTGTTCCATATCTTCCGGCAACGGCACTTCCCATTCCATCGATTCGCCGGTAACCGGGTGTTTCAGCGCCAGTTTCGTCGCGTGCAGTGCCTGCCGCGGAAACTTGTTCAACAGTTCGCGCAAAGGCAGTGCGCATTTCTGCACGCCCTTCTGGTACACGCTGTCGCCGATCAGGGGATGGCCGAGATGCGTCAGGTGCACGCGGATCTGGTGCGTGCGCCCGGTCTCAAGTCTGCAACGCAATAGAGTGCAGCTGGGGAAATTCGCTTCCACGCTGTAATGAGTAACCGCTTCCTTGCCTCCCTCGATCACCGCCATCTTGACGCGCTGCGATGGATGACGTCCGATGGGCAGATCGATGACGCCGCCGTAATCCAGCTCGCCCCACACCAGCGCGAGATATTCGCGTTTCACGCTGCGCGCCTGCATCTGCCGCACCAGCGCGGTCTGCGCAATGAGCGTCTTGGCAACCACCATCAGGCCACTGGTGTCCTTGTCCAGCCTGTGCACGATGCCCGCGCGCGGTACCTCGGCAAGCTGCGGTGCATGGTGCAGCAATGCATTGAGCAGCGTGCCCTTCCAGTTGCCGCTGCCGGGATGCACCACCAGTCCGACGGGCTTGTTGATAACGAGGATGTCATCGTCTTCATAGACGACGTCAAGAGGAATGTCCTCGGCGACGCAAGGTTGTTCGGAAGGATGTATCTGCGGCGACACGCAGACCATTTCCCCGCCCCAGACCTTTTGCTTGACGCTTCCTGCCGTGCCGTTGACCGTAACCAAGCCCTGTTCTATCCAGTCCTGCAATCGGCTGCGCGAGTATTCCGGAAACAATTTGACAAGCGCCTGGTCGAGTCGCAGCCCGCCGTGTTCCATCGGGACCCGCATCTCAAGCAGGTCGGCGGAGTCGTCGTCTTTGCTATAATCGGGTAAATCTTCTTCGGGTTTAATCATTTCGGGTTTTATCATGCGCCATAGTTTAGCCGTTTTCCTCTTGCTCACGTTAGTTGCTTGCAGTTCCGATCCTGTCAAGGACGAAATGAAGAACCTGTCCGCCGACGAGATTTATGCCAAAGCACAGGAGCAGATGAAGGATGAAAACTACGAAAAGGCCGTAAAACAGTTCGAGACGCTGCAATCGCGCTATCCCTACGGCCGTTACGCTCAGCAGGCGCAAATGGAGATCGCCTACGCCTATTACAAGCACAGCGAACCGGCCCCCGCGCTCGGCGCCCTGGACCAGTTCGTGAAGATGTACCCCACGAGCGCCCATCTTGATTACGTGTATTACCTCAAAGGGCTCATCAACTTCAACGAGAATATCAACAGCCTTTTCGGCACCCTGTTCAAGCAGGATCCGGCCGAACGCGATCCCGCGGCTTTGCGCGACTCATTCAACTCGTTCAAGGAGCTGGTCACACGCTTCCCGGACAGCAAATACACGCCGGATGCCCGGATACGCATGCAATTCCTGCTGATCACGCTGGCACGTGCGGAAATCCATGTAGCGGACTATTACCTGCGTCGCGGTGCCTACGTTGCGGCGGCGAACCGTGCCAAAGGGGTACTGATCGATTTTCCGCAGACACCGCAAACGCGGGATGCCCTGCAAATCCTGGTGCAAGCCTATGACGCCATGGGGATGACAGACCTGCGCGATGACACAAAACGCGTACTTGCCCTGAACGTCGCCAAGGACGGTGCGCGACCCGAGGTCAAGGAATCCCCGCTGAATCCGGCACCGTGGTGGAAGTTCTGGGACTGATACCGTGAAATTCTGCTCAGAATGCGGTGCACCGGTCGAACTTTCCTTGCCTCAGGATGATCACCGCGAGCGACATGTCTGCACCGTCTGCAATACCATCCACTACCAGAACCCCAAGCTGATCGTCGGTGCCATACCCGAGTGGCGGGATGGACGCATCCTGCTCTGCCGCCGCGCCATCGAGCCGCGCCACGGCCTGTGGACATTGCCGGCAGGATTCATGGAAAACGGCGAGACCACCAGCCAGGCCGCCGCGCGCGAGACGCTGGAAGAAGCCAATGCGCGCATCGACATACTTGATCTTTATGCGATGTACAACCTTCCCTACATCAACCAGGTACAGCTGCTGTACCGTGCCACGCTGCTCGATCCGGACTTTTCTCCTGGCGTGGAGAGTCTGGAAGTGGCGCTTTTCGCCGAAGAAGAGATTCCCTGGGATACGCTGGCTTTCCGCCCGATACGCTACACGCTGGAAAACTACTTTGCCGACCGTAAACGCGGCCAGTTCACATTCCGCAACTCCGACCTCGAACCGCCCACACGCTAGTGGCGAGATGCAGTCTGAAATCCCCTAAACCCGGGCTCATGGCAAATTTAGTTCTGCAGCGAATGCAAACTGAAGATCATCAACTCATCCGATCCGGGCGGTATATCCAGCGATTGCTGTCCTAGCTGGATAAGGATCAGAAACAGAAGCCCCAGGGCACCGATGATCAGCCAATCGTCCACAGCAAACCTCCAACTGTCCTCAGGCCAGCTTCTGAATCAAGAATAAGGGAAGACCGACTTATTGGCCAGCCTCCCCTGTGGAAAGTTGCTACCCAAGCTTATGCACAAAATCGACCCTGCGATTCTCCTTCCAGCACTTTTCCTCGTGGCAGGTCAGACGCGGCTTTCCCTTGCCCAAGCTGACCAGCTTGATCTGCGCTGCCGATACGCCGTACTTTAGCAGGCTCTTTTGAACAGCCTCTGCGCGCTTTTCACCCAGAACCAGGTTGTAACCGTCGCTTCCGCGCTCGTCGGCATTTCCTTCCAGCGTAATGAAGTCATTCTTGTGGGCCTTGATGAATTCGGCTTCTTTCTTGATCACGCTCTGATACTGGGGCTTGATGGCATATTTCTTATAGTCAAAATAGTCGCTCTGCTTCTGCAGTTGCGAAATTTCGGCATTCAATCTGTCCAATTCCATTTGTGCTGCCGAATTGACGGTCGTATTCGCAGCAACGGTGGCGCTCTTCTCGCCCGGTTGCGGTGTTTGCGCAGTATTGGTTTTCTGCGAGGAAGCGCAAGCGGCTACCATCAGTGAAGCTAAAACAACGGTCATTCTTTTCATGACTGAACTCCTGTTAATTGATTGAAACCGGATGAGGCTTTCCCATTAACGAATGGCAGCTGGATCGGTTTACATAAATAATATTTATATAAATATTAAATAACGATGCATAATACATCCAGCGGCCCTGAATGAACCTGTCCCGCGAAGACGCAAAAAAAGAGACGGCGGCTTATCGCCATGCGTTTTACAATGGCCCGACATGGCCAGCGGACATGATGAAAGGAACGCCGATGTCCATGATTTCGTCGCGGCTTCTGGATGGATTGCAGGCAGTGCAGGCCTTAAACATTGAAAATAGCTGTCGGAGGATATTCTGATACTGGAGTGGAAACGCAGGCTCGTATTCTGGTGCGGAGCGATCAGCGTCGGATTGGTTGCGATTGTGTTTGCAGTGGTCTGCGAGTGGGCGAACGGAGTTTTCCACAGGCTGCTCGCCATTTCACCGTATCTTCCCCTGCTCCTTACGCCGCTTGGGCTTGTGGTCATCGTTTTCTTGACCAGGAAATTCTTTTCCGGTGCACAGGGCAGCGGCATTCCGCAGACCATCGCAGCACTTGACCCTGAAGAAACCAGCAGAATCCGCGAGCAGGTGCTCAGCCTGCGGGTGACGAGCGGAAAGATCGTTCTCACCATCGCGGGATTGATGGTTGGCGCGTCGATAGGACGCGAGGGGCCATCCGTCCAGATCGGTGCGTCCATCATGCACAGCCTGGGCAAGTTTGCGCGCTTCCCGAAGCACGATCTCGACAAAGGCCTGATCCTTGCAGGCGCCGCAGCCGGAGTCGCAGCGGCGTTCAATACCCCGCTGGCCGGAATCGTGTTCGCCATTGAGGAAATGAGCCGATCCTTCGAGGAACATAACAGTTCGACCATACTCATGACCGTAATCATCGCCGGTATAACCTCGCTTGCGCTGCTCGGAAATTACTCCTATTTCGGCCACACCTCGCAATCGCTCGCCTTCGGCAGCGAGTGGGGAATGGTTGTCGTCTGCGGTCTGGCGGGAGGCCTGCTCGGCGGCGTGTTTAGCCGCACGCTGATCGAAATCAACAAAGGATTGGCAGGAAGGATGGGGGCATGGATGCAGGCACAGCCGATTGCCTTTGCTGCATTATGCGGGCTGCTTCTCGCGCTGGTGGGAATGGCGTCCGGCAATACGACTTACGGCGGCGGTTACAGCGAGGCGAAATCGCTCATTGACGGCAGCACCGTACTGCCAGAGAGCTATGGGCTGCTGAAGATGGCGGCGACCGCCGTTTCATACGTCAGCGGAATACCCGGCGGACTCATGGCGCCCACACTTTCCGCAGGTGCCGGATTCGGCGCCAATATCGCCCACTTGTTCACTTCCGTGCCGGCCAGTGCGGTGATCATAATAGGGATGGTTGCCTACTTTTCCGGAGTCACCCAGGCGCCCATCACTGCGTTCGTCATCGTCATGGAAATGATAGACAGCCACGAAATGATATTGCCCTTGATGGCTGCAGCGTTCATTGCAAAGCTCAGCTCGCAGCTGGTGTGCCCCGCGCCGCTATTTCACACGCTTGCCCGAAATCTCATTGGCAAGCGCTAAAGGCACTGTTTCGACCGCTGGCACTTATATATCAGCCTGGTCCTTCAATTGATCAACGACTATCCCTCTCTCCCTGGATGCTTCCTGAATTGCGCCAAACAGGCTGTCTTCAAGTGCCCTGCTGCGCTCGTCGCTGATCGGGAAGTCCTCAAGCAGATCCTTAGCGTTGGCTTTGATGGTTTCAAGGTGCTTTGCGGGATCGCCTGACACTGGCTGCACCCCGACAAAATGGATCATTCCTTCACGAACGATGATCGCCAGCAGGTAGATATCACCGTGGGCAGTCGCCACTTGCCTGTCGCTGACCGCAAAGAATTGCCTGGCGCTGCCACGCTGTGTCGAAACGTTCGACTTCGCCAGCCGATCGATGATCGCTTCAATAAAGGGTTGAGCCAGATTCAATTTTGGCGCGAGCATGATTCTGTACTGCCCCGGCCGTTCGATCACGAGCTGACTCTCCAGAGGGGGGGTTTTGCCGGGACGGAAGAAGATCAGGAACAGGACGCAAAGCGTAATTAGCGTAAGGGTTTCTATCATTTCAAGTGCACCAATCGGGATGATTCGATATTTTATCCGCTTGACCGAAGCTCTGCGCAGCATCGCCAATCAAGAGTTTCTGGAAATCAGGAATTCGTGCCAATCCGACTTCATCGACATTGCAGTATGAGCGCTCGAAAGCTGGAGCGAACCCTAAGCGGATATTCACCGGATCAGTCAAGGCCTCCAGCGCCGACAGGAGTGTTTGCAAACAATTCGATACGCAATTGGCAATCCTATAACTCATCGAACCACCGCTCGGATTTCATGCCGACCAATTTATCGTTGTGATCGAAGCAAAAAACGGTCGTCGTGACCATGACCATCGGGACCGGCAGGATCGGGATCCTTGCGCTTTCGTCTATTGCGATCCGGGTGACGACAGGCGGACCGTCCGCTTCACAATAAGCCGAGCCTGGAAAGTCGTACGTCCGTACGTGGAATGCTTTTTCGACCTCCCGGGCACTTGCACCGATGGATATCTGTCCGCGAATCCGCTGGGTTACGAAGTGCGGATGAAACCAGAGCCACGACCCGCACAGGAAAGCGACGTAAAGGACGGTCAACACAAGCACCTTGCGTTTCCCTTCATCCATCACCGGGCCACCGTCGCGAATTGCCGCACTTTGATAAAAGAATGAAACTGGGATCGCGGCATGAGGAAAACCCGGCCGAACCGCGAGTCCGCATTTGCCCCGGCCAAAGCCGGGCTTCCCTTATCTCCGGCCGGCAATGCAGCCACTATTGCTAGTTAAGCTTGTGCGCGAAATCGACCCGGCGATTCTCTTTCCAGCATTTCTCTTCGTGGCACGCGAGGCGCGGATGATCTTTCCCGAGGCTTACAGTCCTGATCTGGGAGGCCGGCACCCCCAGGCGCTCCAGGCTTTTCAGGACAGCAATTGCGCGCCTGTTTCCCAAAGCCAGATTGTATTTCTCGCTCCCGCGCTCGTCCGCATTGCCTTCCAGCGTGACCACGTCATTCTTGTGCTCCTTGATGAAACTGGCCTGCTTCTGAATCGCATCCTGATATTCCGGTTTTACGGCATACTTGTCGAAATCAAAATAAACGCTTTCCTTTTGAAGCCCCTGCAGTTCGGACGCAAGCTTGCTCGCAGCCAGTTCGGCTGGCGTTGCCGAAGCCGTCGCAGGGCTGGCGGTCGTTTGCGGCGCAGCTTGCGGTGCGGCCGCCGTATCAGCCTTGTGGGTGGACGAGCATGCGGCTACCAGTAATGACGCCAGAACGAATGCGATTTTTTTCATGATATATTTCCTTACCAAAGATTTAACAAACAGAAACCAGTCAAAGCACTGCCTTAAACGCATCGGAGTGAATTAAGTTGACATGAATACATATGATATAAATGTTTTTTCGGGGAGATACGATCCCGAACCGGGCTGCACGATCCCCGGAAAGAGGCACTGAATTGGCCAAGCGCAACAAAAGTCAGCTTTCGGTTCAGGTGCTTAAGAAATTCCGCATCATCTTCGGCTCTGTTCGCCAGCATTTTCGCGAGGTGGAGGAAAGCTGCGGAGTCACCGGTTCGCAATTGTGGATACTGCAGGAAGTGGCAAAGACTCCAGATATCGGCGTTTCTGAACTGGCCGAGCGCCTGTCCATACACCAATCGACCTGCAGTCAGCTTGTCGAGAAGCTTGTCGCGCACGGACTGGTAATCAAGGAGCGAAGCAAGGAGGACCAGAGGCGGGTTGGTTTGCGGCTGACTGAAGCTGCCTCAAAGATACTGAAAAATGCACCGGGGCCCGCGGAAGGAATACTGCCGGAAGCGCTGCAGGGGTTATCCGAGTCGGCTTTGCTTGCTTTGGACAGGTCCCTGGTCGAGGTCATCGGGCAATTGAGCGTCAAGGATGACAAGCTTGCCGACAAACCCCTGTCTGATCTGTGATACGGCGGACTCAACCATTCTCGCGTCGACCCCGGCCAGCCAAACGGGGGGCCGGCGACCGCTCGTCCTGCACGCCTTATTTCTTTCCCGCACCCAATGCCTGGAAGAAGCGCGGGGCGAGGTCGGGCTGATTGTCAAACTTGCCGAATTGGCCCGTCATCTCCTTGTCCAGCAGACTCAGGCGATCCGCCAGCGCGGGATGAGTCTTGAACATCAACGCCACGCTGGAATCACTGGGATTGATCGATTGCAGCGTCTGTAGCACTGCGGGCAATCCGTAGGGATCGTAGCCGCCCCGTGCGGCGATCACCACCCCCATGCGGTCAGCCTCGAACTCGTCGCTCTTGTCCAAACCGCGCGCATATACCTCCGTTCCCGCGCTGACCAGCTTGTTCAGCGCGGGATTGGCGCCTTTGCCCTTCAGCGCCTCGTTCGCAAGGTCGGACAGCAACTCGGTTCGTGCTCCCTTTTTGATCGCCTGCAGATGATGCTTGCGCAACACATGCGATATCTCGTGCGCCAGCACGCCGGCGAGTTCCGCTTCACTGTTCATTTGCGCCAACAGTCCCTTGGTGATGAACACATAGCCGCCCGGGGCGGCGAAGGCATTCACATCGTTGTCGTCCAGCACCCCGAATTGCCAGGGCAGATCGGGACGTTCCGTTTGCAGGGCGAGCCAGCGTCCTACGCGGTTCACATATTGCTGAGCTGCCGGATTGTCCAGCAGAGGGGCCGCGCCCAGCAGGTTGCTGGCGATCCCCTCGCCCAGCGCGATCTCCTGCGGTTCATCGATGTCGGTATTGGCTTTCTGAACTTTCTGCACGGTATCGACCGCTTTTTGCCAGTCGATGCTGCCCAAGTCGAATGCCGCAGCGGGCAGCGCCGCAGCCAGCAGGCACAACAAGACCATCGCCCGATTCGTTCCCATCATTGGCCTCCACTCAGATAATCCATGCTCTGCGCGTGCAGCTTGCCTGCGGCAGCGAAACGCTGCGCCTCCTGGCGGCTCACGGCATAACGCTTCGCAGCCTGCAGCTCCTGCGGGTCGGGTTTCGTGTTCTTCAACTGTTCTTCCGAAAGACCCCGTATCCCCGTAGTCACCGTGCTGCTGCTCCTGCCGGTGGAGGCAACATTGAACAAGGCACTTAAGCCGTTGTCTCCGCGCTTGCTCTGGTCATTCGCTTCCAGTTGCAGGTTCAGCATCTTCACCCAGCCGCTGAAAGAGATCGATCTGACGTGGGTCCAGCCCGCCTGCCTCCCCAGCACCTCGACCTTGCTGCGGGGGGGTAGCGAAGTCAACGTCTGCGCGTCGGTGTAGGGTTTTGCTTTCAGTTCGCTGGCGCGTATTGTGTAGGCGTATCCCCCGGCCCACGCTGCCGGCACAAAGCCGAGCAGCAAACATAATGCAAAGACGTTCTTCATTATCAAGCTCCTTCCTTTTCGACTGGCGCAAACAATTCCACTTCCTGCTCGCGCCCCTTGACTTTAAACGACCCGAATGACTTGAATTCGAACGCGTCGCCACAGGCTTCCATCGTCTCGCGCGAGACCAGGATGCGCGACACTCCCTTGGTCAGCCCCTCGATGCGGCTGCCGAGATTCACCGTGTCGCCGATCGCGGTATATTCGCGACGCTGTTCGGAGCCGATCAGCCCGACCACGGCCGGGCCGGTATGGATGCCGATGCCCACATCGAAGTTCGCATCCTCCTCGCCCAATTCCTTCTTGAACCGCTGCAACACCCGGCCCATCTCGATCGCTGCTTCCACCGCATGGCGTGCATGGTGCGGGTCATCCAGCGGAGCGCCCCAGAACGCCATGATGGCATCGCCGATGAACTTGTCCAGCGAACCGCCGTGACGGAACACCACCTCGACCTGCAGCGTGAAATAGCGGTTGAGCAGATCGACTACCTGTTGCGGCGTGCGTTTTTCCGACAAGGTGGTGAAGCCGCGTATGTCGGAGAACAGGATGGTGATCTGGCGGCTCTCGCCCGCGCGACTCAGGCCGCCATGTGCGACCAGTTCTTTGACCACGTGCGGGTTGACGAAGCGGCTGAACATCCGCACCGCCTGCTCCCGTGATTTGCGTTCCAGCAGATATTCGCGCAGGGCAAAAACAAAGTAGCATGCCCACGCCAGCATCAGCGGCGACAGCACCGGCAGCAAATAAAGCCGGGCCACCGCAAGGTAACTGACGAGCAGCGCCAGCAGGCTGGTCGAGAGCAGAGCGACACCCACCTTGATCGCATTCATGCCGCGCAGGAAGGCGATGTTCAGCAAGGCCAGCAACAGGAACGTCAGGTACAGGGCGAAGTCGCCGAGAGTACGGTGCATCATGCGCTGGTTCTTCAGGTCGTCGATGGCAGTCGCCAATATCTCCATGCCGGGATAGAGACTGGCCATCGGCGTCACACGCACGTCGTGCAGACCCGTCGCTGCCGTACCGATGATGACGATCTTGCCCTTCAATTCGTCGGCGGGGCGCTGCGCATGCTCGCGATTGAAATCCTCGTACAGATCCACATAGGAAATGTGCTTGTACGCTCCCGGCTCCCCGCGCCAGGCCAGCACCATGTCCGGCTGTTTTGGCACCGCATAGCCCAGATCCTGCGCCACTCTCGCCGGCAATGACGGAATGAGCCAACCGTACGCGTCGGTATAAAGCTGGTAGCGCCGTCCGACGCCGTCGGAATCCTCCTCAAAATTGATGGTGCCCGTGCGCCAGTGCGCCGGATCCACGGCCAGGGGCGGCAACACGGCGATGCGAGCACCGTCGTCCGCATGTTCCGTGCGCTGCAAGCCGAGCATGGCCGCCACTTGGACAGCGGGAGCGCCCTGTTTGTCCAGCTCCGCATCGCGCCTCACCATCGGGAAATACACATTGTTCAGTCCTTGCAGCGAGCGATTGAACTCGCGGTCGCTATCCGGCCTGAATTCGTCGCGTTCACTGAACAGGATATCGAACACGATAGCCTTGGGCTGTTGTCTGGCGATCCCTTGAACCAGTTCGCCATGCACCGAGCGCGGCCATGGCCAGCTTCCAGCCGTATCCTGCATCCGTGCAAGACTGGCATCGTCGATATCGACGATAACGATGTCCTTATCCGGCACCAGTCCCTGCGCCTGTTGACGCACGAACCAGTCGGACAGGCGATTTTCCAGCGGGGATAACGCATGCAGCCAAGCCAACTCAAGAAACGCCAGCATCAGAAAGATGGCGCCGATGCGCAACGAAGTCTGGCGGCTGCTCACAGGGGAGGATGTATCCATAGCCGCGCATACTAAACGCTTTGCCCCGATTGCAACAAGACGGATGCACCGGGCACTGGTTTCCCCCTATAATCAAGACTATTCTTTTGGCTCTCCCACACGTTCATGCTTTTGATGCGAATATCCATGTTGCTTGCAAGCCTGCTGTTGGCAGGTTGCAGCTCGATCAATCTGAGTTCATACGTACAGCAAAAAGATCCCTTCGAATCCTTCAACCGCGGCGTCTATAAATTCAACGACACGCTGGACCGGGCCGTGGTCAAACCGGTTGCCCAGGGCTATAACAAGGTCGTGCCCGGCCCCGTAAAGACCATGGTCAGCAACTTCTTTTCCAATCTGGACGATGTGGTGGTTACCGCGAACGACATATTGCAGTTGAAATTCAGGCAGGCCGCCAGCGATGCGGCACGCGTGGCTTTCAACACCACGTTCGGCATCTTCGGCCTGATCAACGTCACCGATCGGCTGGAAAAGCACAACGAGGATTTCGGCCAGACGCTCGGCTACTGGGGTGTTCCCAGCGGCCCGTATCTGGTGCTGCCGGTCCTTGGGCCAAGCACGATACGCGACGGAACGGGACTCTACACGGATAGTTACTTCAGCGTGATCAGCAATACCAGGGATGTTCCGGTGCGCAACAGCGCCTGGGCTCTCGAGGGGCTGGACACGCGCGTCGGCCTGCTGGAACAGGAGAAAGTGCTGGATGATGCGATCATCGACCGTTACAGCTTCATTCGGGATGCCTATCTGCAGCGCAGACAAAGCCTGGTGTATGACGGCAACCCGCCGCGCGAGAAATTCGATGACGATGACTGAATGAAAAACGGCGGATAAATCCCGCCGTTTTTCTTACGACACGTCGTTCTTGATCATTTCGCTGCGCGCAAGGCTTCGATGCGTTCATCCAGCGGCGGGTGCGTCATGAACAATCTGGAAAATCCGCCCTGGCTTGAGATCGCCATCGCCGCCATATTCTGCGGCATCGCGGCTTGCTCATGGTTCATCTTCAAGCGTTCCAGCGCCGCGATCATCTTCTGCCGTCCTGCCAGGTTCGCTCCGCCCGCATCGGCACGGAACTCGCGCTGGCGCGAGAACCACATGACGATGATACTGGCCAGGATGCCCAGCACGATCTGCGCCGCGATCTCCGCGACGAATGCACCTATACCGGGACCGTTGCGCGGATCGTTCTTCAGGAGCACGCGGTCAACCAGAATACCGATGATCTTCGCAAAGAACACCACGAAGGTATTGACCACGCCCTGGATCAGCGCGAGCGTGACCATGTCGCCATTGGCAACGTGGCTGATCTCGTGACCGAGCACGGCCTCCGCTTCATCGCGACTCATGCTGTGCAGCAAGCCGGTACTCACAGCGACCAACGCATCATTCCGGTTCCAACCGGTGGCAAACGCATTCACATCGGGCGCGTCGTAGATCGCCACCTCCGGCATACCGATACCGGCGGCTTGCGCGTGACGGCGCACGGTCTCCACCAGCCAGCGCTCGGTCGGGTCTTGCGGGTTCTCGATGACCTGGGCCCCGACCGACATCTTGGCCATCCACTTCGACATCAACAGGGAAATGATGGAACCGGAAAAGCCGATCACTGCAGACATCACCATCAGCGAGCTGAAATTGATCCCGCCGCTTTGATCCAGGACACGATCTACGCCGAGCAGGCGCAACGTGAAATTGATAACCACCAGGACCGCGAGATTGGTCAGGATGAACAGAAATATACGTTTCATTGCGTAAACTCTCCAAAAGTACGAAGTAAGGCGGCGCGAAGTGTGACATTGTGACACCCGGCCACTCCCTGCCAGATGCGGGCGAATCCGGAATTTTCAAGTCCGGCCACGCCGGCCGGGCGTGCCTTTAGAATGTGGCCGTCAAAAAAAGTTGCATCTCCCTGTCCTCAACAGGACCTGTCCGTACAAGCGGAAAACTTTGATTGACACGCAGCAGGCCTCTTCACTAGGATTGGGATAAGAAGAACAGATATTGAAGAGGCAGAAATGGCTGATCGCTACACAAAAACCGCTGTGGTCCTGCATTGGCTTATCGCCCTGCTGATATTCGCCGCGTTCCCGCTGGGGCTGTACATGCACGATCTGCCGCTCTCGCCCACCAAATTACGCTTATACAGTTACCACAAGTGGATAGGCGTCACCGTGTTCCTGTTTGCGCTGATACGCGTATTCTGGCGATCAACGCACCGCCCGCCGCTCCTGCCGGATACGATGCGGCACTGGGAAAAGATCGCCGCCGAAAGCGTACATTACCTGCTTTATGCATTGATCTTCGTCGTTCCCGTCACAGGCTGGCTGATGAGTTCCGCGAAAGGATTCCAGACCGTTTGGTTTGGCGTACTGCCGCTGCCCGACCTGGTTGGCAAGAACAAGGAACTCGGCGACTTGCTGCACGAGGTGCACGAGATGCTCAACTACATCATGCTCGGCCTGGTGGTCGCCCATGTCGGTGCCGCCGTCAAGCACCATTTCATCGAACGCGATGACATCCTGACGCGCATGGTTCCATTCCTGGCTAGGAAATCGTGAGGGTGAATTCACCCTTCATCCGCGAATTGACTACATGCAAGGGAAAACTGCCATGACCAGATCGCTGCTCGTCCTTATCGGCACGTTGTTCGCCATTCCGGCTTATGCCGTGGACAATTACACCATCGATCCGACACATACCTGGCCGATGTTCGAAGTGAACCATCTCGGCTACTCCACCCAGCGCGGGCGGTTCAACAAATCCAGTGGAAAGATCACTCTAGATGTCGCCGCCAGGCAAGGCAGCGTGGACATCGTCATCGACGCGAATTCGCTCGACATGGGTTTCGCCAAGTGGGACGAGCACATGAAGGGGGAGGAGTTCTTTAACGTCGCACAATACCCGACCATCCGGTTCACTTCCGACAAGCTGATCTTCGACGGCGACAAGGTCGTCGGGGCCGAAGGAAAATTCAACCTGCTCGCCACAACCCGTCCCCTGACCCTGCGCGTGGATAATTTCCACTGCGCGCCGTTCCCACTCACCAGGAAGATGCACTGCGGCGCGGACATCACCGCCACCATCTCGCGCACCCAGTTCGGCATGGCGAAATTCGTGCCCATGGTCGGTGACGAAATCAGGCTCTATTCCCCGATCGAAGCCGACAAGGACTGAATCAGGGGCATTTTTGGTTCACCCGCCCTTGGTAATTGCTATTCGGTTACAAGCGCGAAATCGTGCTTCGCCCACACGTCAGAGGTAATCTCATATCCGTCGGCGTTTGTGGTGTCGTCTTTGTAGACGGGATCGCAACCTTCGACGATGAAGGCGAAATCTTCATCCGGATCCGAGTCAACCACATCCACGACGTACACCACCAGATCCGGTGTGGCGCGCGAGACGTATGTCTGCCCGATCAGCGGCGGTTCGATTTGCATATCTTGATTGCTTGCTGTCATAAGCGGTTCATCCCTATGCGGATTAGATCCTGGTTTCTGTCATATTCATCTGCAGACCATACATGATTCCGGCAGTGTTGTTGCCACAATTGTACGCCAACACAAGTTGCGTGAATGCGCCCAATTGTCTTGCCGGCTTGACGAAATATCCCGATATTCCTCCTCGAATGACAGGACTGTAATCCAAATGAAATCCTGCACCGGATATGGCGTTGCATCCTGCTTGACTTCCCTGTTGACCTATGGGAACTTCGCCGGCCAACGGGAACGCTTGGCCGCCCGGAGAACATAAAAATAACGTTAATATTCAAAAAAGGGGAAAGTATGAAATCGATGACGATCGCAGGCATGGCCGCGGCAGGAATGGTGATTGCAGCCAATGCAATAGCGACCGAGATGCCCCCCCTGGCCAGGAAGAACAACTGCGTCGCCTGTCACTCGGTCGACAAAAAGATCGTCGGGCCAGCCTGGATGGATGTTTCAAAGAAATACAGGAACGCGACCACTTATACCTACAAGGGAACTGAATATCCATTGCAGGAAGGACTGTTCATGAAAGTCTCCCGGGGCGGCTCGGGCAATTGGGGCTCCGTGCCCATGCCCGGAAACGCTCCAGCGGTGAAAGACGCCGACATCAGGGAACTGGTCCAGTTCGTATTGAGCCTGGCCAAGTAGGATCGGCCGTCAATCAGTTGGCGCTATCCGATCGTTGCCGTAAAGTCATTCCCATTTGAATACATACGCACCGATCGCGATGAAGATCGCGCTCGTCAGCGCGAGCACCCAGACATGAGGCATCACTTGGGATAGCGTAGCGCCTTCATTCATGATCGCCCGTGCAGCCGAAATCAGGTGGGTCAGCGGAAAGATCAGCGCCAGCTTTTGCACCCAGACCTGTGCGCCTTCCAGTGAAAACCACGCACCAGACAGCAACATCATCGGCCAGGTCACGATATTGAGCATGCCGCCGGCCAGTTCCTCGCTGGCAGTATGTGCCGCGATCAGCAATCCGATGGAGATCAAGCTCATTGCGCCCAGGGTTGTTACGAACAGGAGCGTCCAATAGGATCCCTGCATGTTGAATCCGATGAAGAGATTGCATCCGGTATAGACGATCGCGGTGATGACCATGATCAACAGCAAACGCGAGACCAGTTGGGCAAACAGGAACTGGAACGCCCCCAGCGGCGTCGCCTTCAGGCGCTTGAGAAAGCCATTTTTCCGGTAGCGTACGATCACGAAGCCCACGCCGAAAAGGCAGGCGAACATCATGTTCATGCCGAGAATTCCGGGCAGGAACCAGTCGACATAGCGTATCTCTGCACCTTCGACAGTCTGCCTTTCGAATCGCTTTCCTTCGGCGCCCCAGATGATGCGTTCCAGCAGATAGCCATTGGGCGAACTTGAATTGATCCAGTATTTCGGCGCGTTGCTGACATCGATCAGCATGTCCATCTGATGATGCTTCACCTTGCCGATGGCCGTGTCGAGGTCATCGTACTGGATGAACTGAATGTATTTTGTCGATTGCAGCGCGGGCGCGGCGCTGTGCAACTTTTCGCTGCCGCCCACGACACCGATCTTGTAGATTTCCTTGTTGCTGCCGGAAAAAGTGAACGCCAACCCGATCACCAGCATGAACGGCATCGCGAGGTTCCACGCCAATGCAGAGCGATCGCGCAGGAACTCCATGTTGCGGGCGTGCAATACGGCCAAGAATTTCTTCATGTACTGAGCTTCTTTCCGGTCACATTGATGAACAGGTCTTCCAGGGTCCAGGCGCGAATGCGCAAGCGATCCAGATTGATGCCATTCTCCATCAACTGCTGCAGGGTATGGTGCAGGCGATTGGTCCTGATCTCCAGCATATCCCCCGCCTGCACCGCATTCAGCCCCAGTTCGCCGAGCCTGTCTGCCGAATCGGCATTCGGTATCTGCAGCACCACATCGCCAAAATGCTCGGACAGCAACTGTGCCGGAGTGCCTTGGGAGACGATCCGCCCCTTGTCCATGATGGCGATCTCGTCGCACAGTGCATACGCCTCTTCCATATAGTGCGTGGTCAGCACGATGGTCTTTGCACGGGACTTAACCAGTTTGACCAGTTCCCAGAAATTGCGCCTGGCCTGCGGATCCAGCCCGGTCGTGGGCTCGTCCAGGAAGATCAGGTCCGGATCGTTGATCAGCGCCAACGCAAGCAAAAGGCGCTGGCGCTGGCCGCCGGAGATCTTGCGCGTGTCGCGCTCCAGGATATCCGCCAGCGAACACAGTTCGATCAACTCCGGTATGGGCATGGTTTGCTGATAGAGCTGCTCGAACAATTCCAGCGTCTCGCGCACGGTCAGGAACTCCTGCAGCGCGGTGTGCTGGAACTGGATGCCCACCTCTTCGCGATAACGCGTGCCCAGCGGCTCGCCTTTGTACAGCACTGAGCCGCTGGTCGGGAGATGGATGCCTTCCAGTATCTCGATGGTCGTAGTCTTGCCTGCCCCGTTGGGGCCGAGCAAACCAAAGCAGATCCCCTTCGGGATGGACAGGTTGATCCCGTCCACGGCCCGGACGCCGGGGTATTGCTTGACCAGATCTGCGGCAGTGATGATAGGAGACGTCATACGTGGGCCATCTGTGTAGTAAGGCTATTCGACACCTGAAACGCGCCGATGCGACTCATACTTTACAATGATTGAAGCCTGATACGAAGAAAATACTGCATGGTCGACGCGATCGAATCCCTGCCCGGATGCGAACATGGATTGCCGGTCAGGGTTTCCGCGGAGTCTTCGCGGAACGCTCGCTTTTTTCACGCTGCAACCGGGCCAGTTTTTCGGCCTTCTCGATCTTGATGGTCAGCGCTTTCTGCACCAATGCATAGAAATCGACCAGGTTATGCCGGGGAAAATCGTTCAGCTCGCCATAATCCTGAAAGAATTCCGCGATCCACAGTGAATCCAGTTCAGGCCTTCCTGTCTCCTGCCAATATTCCGTGGCGGCCAGGTCTATATAGTCGGTTTTCCTGCCCATCGCTCCTCCCGATGACTATTTACTGCATCGCGCCGAGCAGCATCTTGGTGCCGATGACGTAAAGCAAGGCCGCGAAGATCTTCTTGAGCGTTGCCACCGGCAGCTTGTGCGCAGCCCTGGCCCCCAACGGGGCGAACAGCACGCTGGCCACCACAAGACCGGCCAGGGAAGGAAGATGGACAAAACCGAAGCACCAGTCCGGCAGATTACGGGTGGACCACCCGTTCAGCACATAGCCCATGGTTCCCGCAGCTGCGATGGGAAAACCTATCGCGGCCGAAGTGCCGATGGCATTGTGCATCTTGACGTTGCTCCAGGTCATGAACGGTACGGACATGGCGCCGCCGCCGATGCCCACAAAGCTCGAGACGAAACCGATGACACCGCCCGCGGCGACCATGCCGCCGGTACCGGGAAGCTGGCGCGCGGGCTTGGGCCTGATGTTGAGCAGCAACTGCGTTGCCACGTAGAACAGGAACACGATAAAGAAGCCCTTGAGCAGACCCGCAGGAAGTTTCGCGGCGATAAAGGTGCCGATCAGCGTGCCCAGCAGTATGCCCGGCGTGATGCGCTTGACGATACGCCAGTTGACCGCCCCGTGTTCGTGGTGAACGCGCAGGCTGGACACCGACGTGAACATGATGCTGGCAAGCGAGGTGCCGACCGCGATATGGATCATATGGTCGGCCGGGAAATGCTGTGCTGCAAAGATGAACATCAGGATAGGTATGATCACGACCCCGCCCCCGACGCCCAACAGCCCGGCCAGAAACCCGGCAACGCTGCCGGCAGCAATATAAAGCAGAATGAATTCCCAACTGATCATCGACTGACTCCCTGTGCAGAGGAACTTGCACAGTTCATCTGCAACTCAAAATTATCTCCCGGCCCCTACTGCAACCAATCCGCCAGCGCCCTGTAATCGCGAAAATCCCCGACCGCGTGTGCCGCGATCTGCGGATGCTCGACCCCGACCAGTTTGGCCAAGTCGTTCCCCGGTCCGAGCTCGATCACTCTGTCGATACCGGATTCCGCCAGCGCCTCCATGCATCCGCCCCATCGGATCGTCGTGACGATCTGGCGCGACAGCGCATCGATCGCCGCTTCGCGCGAGCGGACCGGCATCGCGTCGACCGCACCCAGCACGGCTATTCCCGGCACGGTGATGGAACTTGCCGCCAGGATGTCGCGGAACGAAGCGGCAGCCTGCGCAAGGTAGTGACTGTGAGCGGGAACGGTGACGGGCAACCGCACCAGCCCCGGATTCAATGCATTCAGGTCGGCGACAAAACGCGCGATCGCTGCGCCGGGCCCGGCGTAGACCTCTTCGCCATTCCGGCGTTCGATGGCGACATCCAGGCCATGTTCGGCGATCGCGCGATCGCGCGCAGCCAATGCGGCGGGAGAGACCCTTCCGCGCCACAACACCATGCATCCATCCCCGGCATTGATGCCGGCCGCCGCCTCATCCATCAGGCGTGCCCGCTCCCTCACCAGCCTGAAAGTCTCGCTCGCGGAAAGCGCACCGGCAACGTGGTAAGCGATCAACTCGCCCAGCGAATATCCGGCGACCATACCGATCTCCGGCAATAGCGGAGCGATCCGCGCCCAGGTCGCGACCTGGTAATAGGCGATGGCGAATTGCGCATTCGAATTGAGGAATATCTGCCTGTCATCGAGCGCGCCCCACCATTGCGCGATATCCTGCCCGAGAGCCGCGCTTGCCGCCTTGCGGACCGGTTCGCATTCGGGTGCGACAAGCAGCTCGTCCAGCATGCTGCGATGCTGGCCTGCCTGTCCCGAGCACAGTATGGCGAGCCGCATATATCAATGGACTTGCGCGCGCAGGGCTTCGATCTGATGCACCGCCCAGGTCGCGGCCACCAGATCGGCGCTTCCGCCCGGGCTGAGGTTGCGTGCAATGAAAGCGCGATGCAGGTCCAGCAATCGTGCCCGCCAGCCCGGCGCATCCACTCCGCCCGAACGATTGAAGCCGGCAGCGGAACGGCGCACGAAATCGAGGCCGCCTTCCCCATCCCGCCAAAGCACATTGGTGTCGGGCAGGTGTTCCATCAAGGTCATCAAGGCGCCGATCAGTGCCGTCTCTCGGTCATGCCCGGCCTGCAGAAGGCGGCGCAACGCCGGCAGGCCGATGCTGTAGACGGTCGGGAAACCCGCGGCCGCTTCCACGCGCGCGCCGCCGGCCGCGAATCTCCGGAACACATGGTTGCCATGCGAAGCAGGCGATTCCTTGCGGCCCGCGAGAATCTCCGCACCCCATATCCTCGCGACGACATCGCCGCACGCGAGCCCTGCCGATGCCTTGTCCGACTTGCGCCGCGCGGCCGCCGCTGCGAGCAGACCGAGGTTGAAGATCGCACCGCGATGCGTGTTGATGCCGCCGGTGGCGATCAGCATCTTTCGTTCCGCTTCCAGTCCGATCGCCTGCAGCGCGGAGAAGGATGATCCGGCCTCGCCCGCACGCGCAAGTTCGGCAAAGCTGCCCTGCAGCGCGGCGATGCTGGCGAAGAACGTGCCCAGATGCATGTCGCGATGGCTGCCCGAATCGACCGGCGAGACCAAGCCGGGCTTGGGCCACGCCATCACCTCGTGCCTGAGCGCCTCCAGGCACAGACGGTCGAGACGAGAATGCTCTTCTTCCAGGCTGCCGGAATCTTCCGCGTTTCCGGCCAGGTGAATGACTGCGGCTCCCATCTCAGGCGGGCTGCAGAATCGGTTGGGTGAACTCATCGACAGCGATCAGACGGGCTTCACGATCTGACTTGGCGAGCACTTGCCGCTGAGTGCCAGTACGCACAGCCGACGCCAGTTCGCGCCAGGCGACCGCCCATCCCGATGCCGACAGTACCTCTCCGTCAATGCGCGGAACCTGCGGCGGAAAATCCTCCAGTCCGGCAAGCAGTTCGCGCAGTCTTGTGGATGCGCCGCATTCCAGCAGCAGGTCGAGATCGCTGGCCTCGTCGAGATACCGCATGCGGGTGAATATCTCGGACGACAGCGAACCGTATACACGGGCTTCCGTCCCGGTTCTCTCAAGCAGAGTGCACAGGTTTTCCAGTCCGGCTCGCCATCCGACCGGTGCGTGCTGCATCGCTTCCGACAACGGCAATGGACGCGAGTGACGAATGATCGCCGCACGGTCGGCGCGGAGCAGGACACGCGTGCGCATCGGCGCAGACGGCAGCGTGAACCCCAGCATGATCTGCTCTGCTTCCTGGATGAGGTTACCGGATTGGCGGGCTACGACCAGCGGAAAAGCCCGGCTCACCCAGTCGCGCGCCAGATCGCGCTGCCCGGCAGCCGCAAACAGGCCGGCGTCGATCGCCGGATCGAGCCAGACCAGATCGTGACGGCGTAGCCTGGAAGGGTTCACGGGTTCGCCACGAGCTGTGCCGTCGGCGCGGCCAACAAGCGCCCCCCGCGCTCAAGCCCGATCGCGGCACGGTCATCCGAGCTTGCAACCTTGCCAAGTGCAGCGGCCAGACATGCAGACCAGTCATCGTCTTCCGACCATAGCTCGTGGATGCCGCCCATGCGCCAGTAATTCTCGGCGCCGGGGGCGAAGACCGGAGACTGTTTCGCGAGTTCCTCAAGCCGTTCGAGGCTGATCTTGGTGACGCGCGACATCGCGCGCAGGTCCATCACGCGTACCTGTGATTTCGGCAGCGCGCAGATGCGGTCGGCCATCAGTCCATAGGCAAGGAAGCCTCCGCTGACGGCCTCGCCGCTGATGACGGTCAGCAAGCGGTGCCCCTGCCTGCGCGCCAGATCGACACAGCGCACGATATGGGCGAAATAGCCGTTGAGCCCGAGCAACTCCTCGTGTCTCGATAGCGCCTGACCCTGCGTGTCCGCAATAAATACGATAGGACGCGGCGGCTTGCCGTCGGCGGCATCGTCGCGCACCACATGCAGTACCGCCTCCGCGATCCGGAGTGCGATGGATACGTCGATCGCGGCATGGTCCAGCGTCCCGATCACTGCAACTTCCTGCGTGCCGATCCTGGCCGTTCCGTGCAGGAAGAGGCCGTCGGCGACCAGCGTGTGGGCATCCGCCCCGAACAGGCGGTCGTACATCGTCTGCCCGTTCATGCGGCCTCCCCTAGCAGCGCATTGAATTCGGCGACGGTCATTTCAGGGACACGGGATGCCTCGGCAAAATCAGCCTGCCATATCTCCCGTCCGTCACGCGCAGCGGCAAATCGTACGCTGCGTTCAGTCAATTCAGCCTGTGCCCCAAGCAGCTCATCGAGATCGGCAGGCACAGGCGGATGCGCCCGATAGCGTTCGATCAGCTTGGCAGCAGCAGTGCGGAATGCCGGGATCAGGTCGTCGACCAGCAGCGTCGCCTCGCCCAGTGCGCGGCGCAGCTTGCCTCCGGTGATGCGCCACACCAATGCACGGTCGCGCGAATCGAACTCTTCCACGCCTTTGACCGTTTCGATCACTTCGGGTCCGGACAGGCCGAGCCTGCCCTGTTCCGACATGACCACTTCCGTGCACAAACGGGTGACGATCCCCATGCCGCCGAATGCGCCGCAGGAGCCACCGACGAGCGCGAACACCGGAATGCCCGCAGCCTGGACGCGCAACACGGCGCGCATGATCTCGGAGATGGCGATCAGCCCTGCGTTGGCTTCGTGCAGGCGCACACCGCCCGAATCGATCAACAGCAGCACCGCAGCCGGACGTTCGCTCAGCGCACGGTCGAGCAGGCCGCGTATCTTCGCGCCGTGCACTTCGCCTACGGCGCCGCCGTTGAAGCGACCTTCCTGTGCGGCAATCAGCACCTTGTGCCCCGAAAGCGAGGCACGACCGGTCACCACGCCGTCGTCGAATGCCAGCGGTGCATCCAGCATTGCCAGATGCGGACTGGTCTGCCTCATCTCCGGGGGGCAAAACTCAACCAGGGAGCCGGCATCGACCAGCTCGCTCAGGCGTTTTCGCGCGGAAGCTTCAAAGTAGCTGATCTGAAGGCCGTTCATGCGAGCTCTCCGCGGCACGTTTCGAAAGCCTGGTCGAGACGCAGGCTGACCACCGCCGGTGTGGCGCCCGCATCGTTGATGGAGAGGCTGAGACCGCCGACACTATGGCGGCGGGCGAAGTCCTTCAGCACGGCCTCCCAGATGTCGCGGAAGCCGTGCGCAGAGGTATTGACCACGATCCGGCAGGCATCGGAAGCCGCAGCCGGCTCAACCAGGATCTCCAGATTGCCGGACGAGACGACACCGCATAGCGTGGCACTTGCGATGTTTTGCGGTAAAGCGTCTGACGGCAGCGTGAGCGAGAATTGTTCCATTGTCTGTTGTCCTGTCACCAGTTGCGGAATTGCCTGGGCGGGTCATACAGACCGCCAGAGGCATACACCAGGTCCTTGACGCTGCGCGCGGCAAGCAGGTCGCGCGTCGCGTCGCTCTTGCGGATGCCCATATCTTCCGGGCGGCGGATGATGCCGCGATCGCGCAGGTTCTCCACCATGCGCAGGTCGCGCGCCATGCCGACCGGCGTGTAACCCGCCACGCCGCGAATGGCCTGTTCGCGTTCCTGCGGCGTCCGGCACAGCAGCAGGTTGGCGATGCCCTCCTCTGTAATGATGTGCGTCAGGTCCTCGCCGTAGATCATCACCGGCGGCAGTTCCATGTTCGCGGTGGCCGCCAGTTCCCAAGCGTCGAGGCGTTCGACGAACGCGGGTTCCATATGCTCGCGAAAGGTCTCCACGATCTGCACGACCAGTTTCTGTCCGCGCGGCATCGCGATGTCCCCGCGTCCTTCGCGGCCGGCACGCAACCAGGCCGGCGATGCGTGGCGGCGGCCGCGCGCATCGGCGCCCATGTTAGGCGCACCGCCGAATCCGGCGATGCGCCCCTTGGTCGCGGTCGAGCTGTTGCCGTGCAGGTCGATCTGCAAGGTAGAGCCGATGAACAGGTCGCAGGCGTAATGGCCGGCGGCCTGGCAGAAGGCGCGGTTGGAGCGCATCGAACCGTCCGCCCCGGTGAAGAAGACGTCAGGCCGCGCGGCGGTGTAGCGTTCCATGCCGACCTCGGATCCGAAGGAATGCACCGACTCGACGAAGCCGGCCTCGATCGCGGGGATCAGCGTCGGATGCGGGTTCAGCGCCCAATGCGTGCATATCTTCCCTTTCAGCCCCAGGTCTGCGGCGTAGGTCGGGAGCAGCAATTCGATCGCCGCAGTGTCGAAGCCGATGCCGTGATTGAGGCGCTTGATGCCGTATTCCGCATACAGCCCCTTGATCGCGATCATCCCCATCAGCACCTGGATCTCGGTGATCTGGGCGGGATCGCGGGTGAACAGCGGCTCGATGTAATGCGGCGTCGGCGCCTTCACGACGAAGTCCACCCAGTCCGCCGGGATGTCCACGCGCGGCAGCTTGTCCACGATCTCGTTGACCTGCGCGATGACAATGCCGCCCTTGAAGGTCGTGGCCTCGACGATGGCCGGCGTATCCTCGGTGTTGGGGCCGGTATACAGGTTGCCTTCGCGGTCGGCTGCCTGCGCTGCGATCAGTGCGACACGCGGTGTCAGGTCGACGAAATAGCGTGCGAACAATTCGAGGTAGGTATGGATCGCGCCGATGGCGATCTTCCTGCTCTCCACCAGGCGCGCCAGACGTGCCGCCTGCGGGCCGGAGAAGGAGAAGTCGATGCGGCTCACCTGACCGCGCTCGATCAGGTCGATGTGCTCGGGCAGGGCCAGCACCGATTGCACCAGGTGCAGGTCGCGCAGGCGCGAGGGATCGGTCTTGACCAGGCTGCGTGCCAGGAAGTCCGCCTGTTTCTGGTTGTTGCCCTCGATGCAGACGCGGTCGCCGGGCTCAATCACGGCCTCGAGCAATTGCACGATATCGTCTGCGGACACGATGCAGCCAGTGGCCAGATGGCCCGCCCGCGCCAGCCGTGCGGCCCGGCTGCGTGCCAGTGTGTCCCAGCGCTTTTCAGAAATGTCCGGAGCGTTCATGTTGTTTGCCTGCTGTAGTTCATGGCGATCATTTATTGCTCATGCCGTAGACCATGTCGGGGAACCAGGTGGCGATCCCCGGGAAGATGCAGATCAGCAGCACCGCAAACATCATGAGCCCGACGAAGGGGATCACTCCCCAGATGATGTCTTTCAGCGGGATGTCCGGCGCGATGTTCTTGATGACGAAGATGTTGAGTCCCACCGGCGGGTGGATCAGTCCCATCTCCATGACGATGGTCATGACCACGCCGAACCAGATCAGGTCGAAGCCGGCGGCCTTGAGCGGCGGCAATATGATCGGTGCCGTCATCAGGATGATCGATACCGGCGGCAGGAAGAAACCCAGCACCACGACCATCAGCAGGATCACGCTCAACAGCGCCCACTTGGACAGGCTCAGCGCAACGATGGCTTCCGCCGCGGACTGGCTGATATGCAGGTAGCTCATGACGTAGGAATAGAGCAGCGACATGCCGATGATGAACATCAGCATGGTTGATTCCTTCAGCGTACTGGACAGGACGGGCTTGAGCTGCGACGGCCGCCACATCCTGTAGATGACCGCGATCAGGCACAGCGCCAGGAGCCCGCCCAGGCCGGCAGTTTCGGACGGTGTGGCGAACCCGCCATAGAGCGCGACCATGACACCGACCAGCAAAGTGACGAAGGGAACGACACGGGGCAGCAGCCTGAACTTGTCGTAGAGCGTCAACGTCATCGCGTCGAGATACGCCGATTTCTTTCCGCCCTGATTGTAGATGTCGAGCGCTTCCCTATATTCTTTCTTGTAGCGGAATGCGGCATAGCCGGAGAACAGGGCCACCATCAGGACGCCAGGGCCGATCCCTGCCAGGAACAGCCTGCCCAGCGATTGCTCGGCCGCGACAGAGAACAGGATCATCACGATGGACGGCGGCAGCAGGATGCCGAGCGTGCCGCCTGCCGCGATGATGCCGGCCGCGAAGCGCGGCGAATAGCCGCGTGCGCGCATCTCCGGAATGCCCGCGCTACCGATCGCGGAACAGGTGGCCGGGCTCGAACCCGACATGGCGGCGAACAGGGCGCTGGCGAACACGTTCGCAATACCCAGTCCGCCCGGGATCTTGTGCATCCAGGCATGGATGGCCAGGTAGAGATCGGCGCCTGCGCGCGACTTGCCGATGGCCGCTCCCTTGAGGATGAAGAGCGGGACCGACAGCAGCGTGATGTTGGCCATCTCTTCGTAGACGTTCAGCGTGACCGTATCCAGCGACGACCCCGGCATGAAGATGAACATGAACAGCACAGCGATGCTGCCGAGGGCAAATGCGATCGGCATGCCCGAAAACATGAACAGCAGGGTGCCAAGTCCGTACAGTACTCCAATGATGCCGACACTCAATTTGCCGCTCCTTTGGTCTTCAACGCAATCAATATCTGCAGCAGCATCTGCAGGCACAGCAGGCTCATCCCTGCCGCCATCAGGCCGTAAGGTATCCACAGGGGCGGGCTCCATGTCGAAGAAGTCGTCTGGCCTTCGACGACCGCCTCATGCAGCATGCTCCAGGTCTTGTAGGTAAAGAACGAGCAGAATGCCAGGGAAGCGATATCGCAGAACAGCAGGCGTATGCGGTTGGCCGCCGGCGAGAAGAAACCTTCCAGCGCGCCGATGCCAATATGGCCGCGCTCAGCTTGCACATATGCACCGCACATGAACACCGCGCCGACCAGCAGGAAGACGGAAACCTCATCCTGCCAATCGGTGGGCAATTTCAGGAAATAGCGCATCACCACACTCAGCGTAAGAACCAGGCAGGCCGCCAGAAGTGCGATCATTGAAACGAACAGCACGTAACTGTTGATCTTCGCCTGCCACTTGGCCAGCGCCCCCAGCACACCGCCGACTTGCGGGGTCAGGGAGGGCTTTGTGCCCTCCAGTTCAACCCCGTGACTCACAACAACTTCTCGGCCAGCTTGAGGATACGTGCACAGCTCTCGCTCTTCTCGCCATAGTTCTTCCATGCCGTGTCACGTGCGATCGCCTGCCATTTCTTGACCGAAGCATCCGACAGGTCATAGGCTTTTCCGCCGGCTTTCTGATACACCGCCGCAACTGCCTGGTCGTCCGCCTTGGCCTGCTCCATCGCGAATTTCTCCATCTCCGCGCCGACCGTCATGATCAGGTCCTGCTGGGCTTTGGGAAGCTGGTCGAAGACCGACTTGGAGATCATCAGCGGCTCCAGCATGAACCAGTAGGTCTTGCCGCGGCCGGTGGTCAGGTGCTTGGCAACTTCTTCCAGACGGAAGGAGATCAGGCTGGTGGACGAAGTCATCGCGGCGTCCAGTGCGCCCGTCTGCATCGCGGCATAGATCTCGTTCGAGGGCATATCCAGCACGGCGGCCCCGGCTTCCTTGAGCACCATATCCATTTCCTTGCTGCCGCCGCGGATCTTCAGTCCCTTGGCATCCGACGGATCGACGATGGGCGTGGTGCGGCTTGCCACACCACCCGCCTGCCAGATCCAGCTGACGATGATCACACCCTTGTTGGCGAGCACTTCGGACAACGCCTTGCCGACTTCGGCATTCTTCCATTTCGCGGCCTGCTCGTAGGACGTGACCATGCCGGGCATCAGTCCGATGTTCGTTTCCGGCACTTCGCCTCCCGCGTAGTTGAGGGGCACCAGCGACATGTCCAGCGCGCCTTTCCTAAGGGCGCTGAACTGGGCGTTGGTCTTCATCAACGAAGAACCGGCATAGACAGTCCCTTTCAGTGCGCCACCACTGCGCTTCTCGATCTCCGCAGCGAAACGGCGGCACAGCCGGTCGCGGAAGTCGCCTGCATCGATGGTGCCGCCGGGAAACTGGTGGGATATCTTCAGGGTCACCGGGTCCGCAGCCAGGGCTGGGCGGGTAAACAACGCACAAAGTGAGGCTGCTGCAAAACACATAAGGATGCTGCGACGAGTAATGGTCATTGGAAATCTCCCTTTGATGTATGAACGAAACACAGGCAGGCAGTTAATCTACTGAAGCAACAGCCCCTATCTAAAATACCCAAAATCAATCATTTATTACTTTGTATACAAAATATCATACAATGTATGCAATATTGACTGCCTGGGTAATTGTTGTCAATGCCATAATTTTTTAGCAGCCGCATCAGGAGCCGCATGGAAAGCAAGCAACGCACGTCACGGCGCTCGGAGCAAATGGGCGATCAAATCGAGGAACGCATCGTCACGGGTGTCTATCCGCCCGGAATGCGTCTTGACGAGACCGAATTGGCAAACAGCTTTGGTGTGTCACGCACGCCGATCCGCGAAGCACTCATCCAGCTGGCATCCGCGGGTCTGGTAGAGATACGGCCGCGGCGCGGCGCGATCGTCGCCGAGATCGCGCAGAACCGGCTCTATGAGATGTTCGAAGTGATGGCCGAACTGGAAGCCATGTGCGGACGTCTCGCCGCACGCCGTATCACGCACCCCGAACAACAGGCACTGATGGCAGCCCACCAGGCCTGTGAAGCAGCCCAGAAGGCGAACGACCCGGACTCCTACTACCACTTGAACGAACAGTTCCACCAGTTGCTGTACGCGGCGAGCCATAACGGATTTCTGGAAGAACAGGCGAACGCCCTGGGCAAGCGATTGAGGCCGTACCGGCGCCTTCAGCTGCGCGTCCGGGACCGGATGAATTCCTCATTCGCGGAACATGCCGGCATCGTCGAGGCGATCCTCGCGCAAGATGGCGACCTTGCGGCGACACGAATCACCGCCCATGTCGTTGTACAAGGACAGCGCTTCGCGGACTTGGTCGCCACCTTGCCCTTGCTCGGCAGCGCCGGTCGAAGTTAGGGTGATCACACGCGACCAGCACTGCCCTGCGCATCGATCCCGCACAACCACCCGCTTCGACCACGAACCGGCCCAAGTTTGTTAAACTTTGGCCATCCGGTCGCAATGGATCCTTGGCAAATACCGGAAATCAAAGCAGGAGGTGATATGTTGCGCTATTCCCTTTGCACCATTGCCGTTGCGGCCGCGCTTGCAGGATGCGCCACGAAACCGGTCGAGGTCGTCGACAACACCCCGCTCCACGCCACCGCCGTCATAGAACGGCAGGTCGTCAACAACGGGATCAAGGGCTTCTTCCCGACCGAAAGCACTGAGCAGAATTATGTCCGCAGCAACATGCGCCGGGACGAATCGATGTTCAAGGGGACCGGCACATTCTCGGGCTACCTGATCGGGAAAAAATCCGGAACGACAATCTCTCGCATCGACCGCAACCTGCAATGGACGCTCGATACCGAAAAGCACGAATACACCGAATGCCCCCTGAAGGGCTGCACGGAAACATCGAAGCGTGCACCTCCCAAACAGAACGATACGGCAGAGCAGCCCAAGCCCCGGCATGAGTCCGGTTGCACCATGACGGTTGCGAACACCAGCTTCACCGTGAAATCGACCGGCCAGAAAAAGACCATCAACGGCTTTGATACCGACGAGTACCAGGTCGCGTGGGTGGTCAAGCTGCGCGACAATGCCGCAAGAACCACAACCAGCATCATGAACATGGATATCTGGACCACGCCGATGACGCGATCCATACGCGATGCGCTGAATATGGAAGAGAGCTATGCGCGTGCCTATGCAGGAGCTGTTGCCAATACCGTCAAGCAGCAGATCCTCCCGTCCGATGCCGCCAAACTGATCTCGGCCTACATGGCCAGCTCCCTGAAGCAGGCCGACCTCAAGGCGTTCCTGGATGCCGGCAGGCAAATGGAAAAGATCAAGGGATACCCGATCTCGACCCACCTCGCGTGGAATATGGACGGCAACGCCTGCGCCCCCAAGGAAGCGAAAAACGAATCTTCCAGCCGGGAATCGATCCCTTCCAGCGCAAGCGGGCTGGTCTCCAGCCTCACCGGGATGTTCGCAAAGAAGAAAACCGACGAGGCCATGAAAGAGGCCGAAGGCGAACCGATACTATCGTTCACCGTCGAAGTGAAGTCGCTGAAACTCGATCAGCTGCACGACAGCATCTTCACTGTACCCGAGGATTACAAGCTGGTGTCCCGGCAATAGCTGTGCATGGCCCTAGCGGGGTTGAGCCGGATGCTGCTGAAAGAAACTCCATAATGCCGATGTGGCATCCAGCGCCGTGCTTGGGGTATCCGCACCCAATATTCTTTGCACGACTCCGCGCGCTTTCCCGCCCGGCCATTGATGCCCTGCTCCCTCAACCGTGATCAAGACGACTTCCCTGCCGCGTGCGCACTTCGACACTTCAGTCTTCACAGGCCCTGCTTTGCTGATTGCCGGTGGCTCGCAGGAATCGCCGGTCCGAAACAGTTCAAGCGAGGCCGGTACCGGATTCCACGATCCTTTTGTTACGCCTTTCGTTCCCTGCCCTCCCGCAAATGGCACATGACGGTCGTCCAGGCCGTGGATCGCCATGACAGACATGGGATGGACGCTGGCACAAGAGAATGAAAAGCTGCCGGCGACAGGACCGATAGCCGCAACGGGATAGCTTCCTTCGCAAGCATATCGATAGGCCATCGCGGCGCCGTTTGAAATGCCCGTCAGGTAAACCCGCCGGGGATCGATATTGTCTGACCGGAACACGGCATTGATCAGGCTCGTGAGGAATCCGACGTCATCGACATTCTCGCGTAACGCCGGGCCGCAGCATATCCCTCCGGCGTTCCAGCTGTGCCTGATGCCGTCCGGATAAGCAACGACAAAGCCATGCAGGTCAGCCTGCGCATCCCAGTTATATGAACCTTCAGCCTGGCTGCCCGAGCCGAATCCGCCGTGAATGACGATCACCAAAGGCGCCGGCATCTGGCGGCCCAAGGATGCCGGACGGTAAAGGCGATAGGTTCGCTCCCGCCCACCATCCGAAAGTCCATGGACTTGACTGCCGGCTTCCTGGGCCATCAAGACACCCGGAGCAAGGCAGCAGGCAAGAATCAACAGGATAGCTGCGAATACTCGTTTGGGTGCAGCCATCGAACTCAGCCATCCGAACATTTCAAGAGACTCATTTAACGCATGCAACGGAAATGCGCGTCTTGGGCAAACCTTTGTCCAGAAAATACTGTTCAGCCACCCCCGCTGCAGCTTCCGGACCGGCGATATAGATGTCGCCCTGAAGCAGGTTCGCGTCACTCAAGTTGATATTTCCAAGCTGCACAAACAGAGTCTTTGCGCGCTTGTCGTTGACAGAACGCAGATCGAAACCCGCGACATGTTCTTCATAGTGGAAATTATCCAATGCGTCCCGCCATGCATGGGCGATATTCGGAAGGTAGATATTCTTTTGACCCGATCCGAACCAGTGCAAACAGATGGTTTCCGCTTCGAGCGATAGCGCGTGTTCGATCAGGCTCTTGATCGGCGCAAAACCGGTATCGAACGCAAAAAAGTACAAAGGCCGGGTAGATTTTTCATGCAATATGAATTCCCCCTGCGGCCCCTCCATTTCCACCAAGTCATTCTGGTCGAGATGATCAAAAACGTAATCGGAGAACAGGTTCCCGCTTTGCCTGCTGATGTGAAACAGCACATTGCGGTCGTCGCAGGGGCAGCTGGCGACAGGCAGCTCCGCGCTGAAGGACTGCCCGACGCGCAGAGTCACCGACTGCCCGGCCAGAAAACGCAGCCGCTGGGTGCGCGGGGTCTGGAGATGCAGCAAGAGCATATCTTCGTTGATATACCCCATCGTCTTGACCCGGGCGTCGATCTGCTGGAAAGGAATGTCCTGCACGCTGCCCGCCACTTCAGCTTCGATCACCACATCGCTGACGGCCGTATTGCTGCACAGGAGAATATAGCCCTGATTCTTTTCCGACTCGGAAATCACGAAATCATGGTGGCGCGTCTTCTTGACCTCCCCCGACAGCACCCTGGCCTTGCACAGACCGCAATTGCCGCCACTGCAGCCGTAATTGAGCGGTATGCCTGCGCGCATGGCGGCTTCCAGGAGGGAGTCGTGCCCTTCCACCAGGAAATCATGTTTGCTTGGCAATACCGTCACCTGGGCGGTGATGATACTCAGGACAGCGTCCTTGATTGCCATCGGATTGACGGCCCCCGGTTCCATAGCCAACTCGACCTCCTTCCTGATCCATATCTTCAAATCTTCCATTGCCGGGCGAGCCTCCGCTTCAAGCCGGGATTCGACCTCCGCAAGCTTGCCCCAAAGCCCATTTAGCAGCGCATTGAACTGCTTCACTTGTCTCTGGCTGGTCGCCAGTGTCTTGCCGAGTTCGGTGATGCGCGCTGCCAGCACTTCCGCATCAGGCAAGGCTCTCTCGAACACACGCTTGCCAAAGGCCCGCTCCTTGATCTGAGCAACCCTTCTGGACTCGGCGGTATCTTCCAACTGGGCGTCCGGATAGCAGGCCAGCAAATTTTCGACAGTCACCATCCCGTCGTGCGAAACCAGCTCGCCGCGCTGAATCTTCTTTTGCAGCTCCGTGCGCGCGACACCGATCAATCGTGCGGCACGTGTCAGGCTTAGCATCTCACTCACGCCATCTTCCAATTCTCGTCAGATTAACGGATTCCAGGTCATCCTTTTTCAGGCGTCTTATGCCGGCGATGACAACTGCGGCAGGAATGTCCATTGGTAACAGCAATGGAGCCATCTCCCCTTGCCGACTGCATTATGCCCCGCATATTGGCGAATCGCGAATGTCCGGACTTCAGTGGTTCCTATCCTGCCCCTGTGAGTTTACAATCCGGCTCTTCACTTGGCCAACCGGTTCCGGCCCGCCGTGTCGCGACACTCAACTTCAGGATAAAGGCAAATATGGATTTGGAAGCAGCAATTCGGAGACATGTGGAATGGAAGATGAAGTTCCGTTCCGCCATGGCCCAGCACCAGGCACTGGACCCGGTCATCATCTCCAAGGACAACTACTGCGAACTCGGGAAATGGCTGCACGGCAAGGGAAAGGCAAAGTTCGGAAACTTGCACACTCACGCCGATTGCATTTCGATCCATGCTGCATTCCATGCGGAAGCGGGGAAAGTGGCCCAAACCATCAATGCAAAAGACTATGTCGAAGCGGAAAACATGCTTGGGAATGGAACACGCTATACGAATGCCGCAGATGAAGTCGCTGCCGCGATCATGAAATTGAAGGACGACGCAAAGTTGTGATCGATCGATGACATGATTTCACTTTTCAGAAATGCGATGTTGACGTCACTATGCGTTTGCAGCGCAGCCTTGGCCGCGCCGAGCCACTTCCCGGTTGTAATAGGTTCAGCGCTGACATGCAGGGACCAGATCAGTGTCGACTATTTCAGCGATTACATGAAGACATTCTTCGGCAAACCGGCGTTCTTTGCGGGGGGCGCGAACTGGTGGAAGGTAAGCGAAAGCATATTCAACTCTCCCGTCGAATATGTGTTTGTGGGATATGGCCAGGATTTCATTGGCGCCACATTCAAGGACAGCCCGGAAAAGCTCATCGCAAATGTAAGAGATTTCACGGGCATGGAATACAGGCAGACAGGCACTGAAAAGTGGGAAGCGACCACTTCCGGGGTTCTTATCAAGTATTACGACAAAAATGCATCCAGCAAGATGTATTGTTTCGGATCGCCGCACACACCCTATTAGTCGTATCAGGTCTAACGTTATCTCGCACAAGCTGGGAGGCTGCTACAGTCGCTTGTCCGGCCTGACCGCAATGCGATTTGAAATTGGATTGCCCGGAAGCGGACAATCGCGACCGGCAAAAATTAACCCATTGCCGTCTGTGACGAGTGGCCGCTATCGGGCAGTCTATTTTCAAGGTTGACCTTCACTTCTCGACCCGATGCGGACCGTCAAGAAAATTTCAATGACAGCACACTTCTCGGCCTTTGTTGTCCATAATGAAGGTCGGCTTTCCGGCGTCGAGTTTTCAACCTCGACTGTCGGTTCATGGCCGATAACGGAAGTCTACCCATATCTTTTCAGCACCGCAAAGCAGCCCTTCGCAGCAAACTCTCGACCCAACTTGAAAGTTAAGCTCAGGCACGATCAAGTATGCGGCGAATTTCCGGTACGCATGAGCCGCAGCCCGTACCCGCTTTCAGGCAGGCCCCAACCGCTTCGATACTGTTCAATTCCTTTTTGTGAATAGCATTAAGGATTGTTTTTTCACCCACGTTGAAACAGGCACACACGTTGCGCCCGACGTCGGCCGGTCCATTGGGCGGTCGCGCGGCCAGCAAGCCAGCAACCTCGCCGGATTCGAGTTGTTCCTTGCCGAACAGGGTGCCCAACCATTCCCGCTCCGGCAGACGCTGATCGGCTGCGATAAAGAATACCGCCTCCAGCTTGCCATCCCGCAGACTTGCAGCGCGATAACGCCCCATCGATACATCGCGATATTCCAGCCATTCTCCCGAATCCTCCAATGCGGCTTGCGCCCAATCGCGCCACTCTTCCGGCATGCCATCGCCGGCCAGTTCATGGCGCCAGTGACCCGCACCCTGCGTGCAAGCACAATAACTGGCATCCATGAAATCCAGGCGCGTACGACTGAGCACGAACCCCTGCCAGGCGGGCCGATAAGGTTCAACGCGCACCGGCGTATGTTTGGATTCCGGCTGCCCGGAGATCGGATCGGTGATCGGCGCAACCAGTGCATCCACCCGTGCCGATCTCGCGTAGGCATCGTTCCAGTGCATGGGCACGAACACCGAACCCGGACGCTGGTCCTCGCTGACTTGCACCCGTGCCAGCATGGCTCCGTTGCGACTCGTCAGACGCGCCAGTCCGCCGTGCTGCAGTTGATAGACGTGTGCATCGGAGGCATGCATTTGCACGAATGGCTCTGCTTCCTGCGCATTCAGGCGCGGCACTTTTCCGGTGCGCGTCATGGTGTGCCATTGATCGCGGATCCGGCCGGTGTTCAACACCAGCGGGAAATCCTTATCTGCCGCCACTGCCGGCAAGCGGGGGGCAACTGCGACCATGCGTGCCCTGCCGCTCGGTGTATAGAAATGTCCGTCATCGAACAAACGCGGGGTACCCTGAGGCGCCTGGCGATTCACCGGCCATTGCACAGGCTGCAGGGCGTCATATTCCGCATCGTCCAGTTCGGCCAGCGCACTGATGTCGAAAGCGCGCGTGCCCGAATTCTCGAAACTCGACAGGCTCGCATGCTCCCGGAATATCTGCGCGGGCCGGGTGTAGGGGAACGCATCGGCAAAGCCCATGCGCTGTGCGACCTGGGTGATGATCCACCAGTCCGGCCTGGCTTCGCCCGCCATAGCCAGCAAGGATCGCTGCCGCGAAATCCGCCGCTCCGAGTTGGTCACCGTGCCGTCCTTTTCGCCCCAGCCCGCGGCCGGCAGCAGGATGTCGGCGCAGGCGGTCGTGTCGGTGTGCTGCACGCAATCGGATACCACGACCAGTTCGCAATCCAGCAATGCCGCACGTACGCGATCGGCATCCGGCATGCTGACTGCCGGATTGGTGCCCATGATCCACACCGCCTTGATCTTGCCCGATGCGATGGCCTGGAACAGATCTACCGCTTTCAGCCCGGGCGCTTGGGCGATGCGTGGCGCATTCCAGAACCGCGCCACCAGTTCGATACTTGCCGCATCGGAGAAATCAAGATGAGCCGCCAGTTGGTTGGCCAGCCCGCCCACCTCGCGCCCGCCCATCGCATTGGGCTGTCCGGTCACCGAGAATGGCCCCATGCCGGGATGTCCGATCCGCCCGGTAGCGAGGTGCACGTTGATGATCGCATTGCCTTTGTCCACCCCGCTGGAAGACTGGTTGATGCCCTGCGAGAAGATCGTCACGGCGCGTTCGGTACGCGCAAACAGGCGGAAGAACTCGCTGACCTCGGCCTCCGGAATACCGCAAACCTGCGCCACTTTCGGGATCGAGCCGGCGGCACGCGCCGCTTCGAAAGCCGCGGCAAACCCCTCCACATGCGTCTCGACATAAGCCAGGTCGAGTGCATCCTCGCGGCGGATGAAATTCAGCAGGCCGTTGAACAGACAGGCGTCCGATCCCGGTGCGATCGCCAGATGCAGATCGGCAATGTCGCAAGTCGGCGTGCGGCGCGGATCGATGACCACGACCCGCATGTCGGGTCGTGCCTTCTTCGCGGCGGCCAGCCGTTGGTAGAGTACGGGATGTGCCCAGGCATAGTTCGAGCCCGTGATGACGACGAGATCGGCAGCCTCGATATCCTCGTAGCAGACAGGCACCACATCGGCGCCGAAAGCGCGCTTGTGCGCCACCACTGCCGACGACATGCACAAGCGCGAGTTGGTGTCGATGTTCGCGCTGCCAATGAATCCCTTCATCAGCTTGTTGGCGACGTAATAGTCCTCGGTCAGGAGCTGGCCAGAAACATAGAACGCCACGGCATCCGGCCCGTGTTCGGCGATAACCTTCCCGAATCCGTGCGCGACCTGATCCAGCGCCTCGTCCCAGGAAACGCGCTGTCCGTTGGCCAGCGGATGCAGCAGTCGCCCATCGTGATCCAGCGTCTCGGCCAGCGCGGCCCCTTTGGAGCACAGGTGCCCGAAATTGGCCGGATGGAGTTTATCGCCAGTAAGCACCGTGCCGGCCGCGGTGACACTCGCTGCCACTCCGCAGCCGACCCCGCAATAAGGGCAGGTGGTGCGGGTGACGTTCGGCGTATTCACGCTTTGCATACCCCTGCCTCTGCTTCGAGAAACAGCACGTCATGTGCAACGCGCACTTCGTAACGCTGCGCACAGCCCACATCGGGTGCGACGGCGGAACCCGATTCCAGGTCGATCACCCAGCTGTGCAAAGGACAGGTGACGCGCTTGCCATGCACGATGCCCTGCGCCAGCGGCCCGCCCTTGTGCGGACAACGGTTGCTCAGGGCGAACACCTGGTCGTCCACGCTGCGAAACAGGGCGATCTCGCCGGACGCGGTATTGATCACGCGCGAACCCTGACGGGGGATATCGTCCAGCCTGCCGATTTGTATCCAGTTCATTGCGTTCTCCTTATTCGATGGTGGCAAGCGGGGTATATTCCTGCGCGTCTTTCCCCTCGGCACGTTCTTTCCACGGGTCGTCCTGCGAGTAGCGTTGCGACTCCAGGAAGCGCGCGTAAAGCTCGCCCCGCTCCGCCTTGTTTTCGACGACATGCTGCTTGATGTAGGCCAGACCGACGCGCTCTATCCAAGGGGCGGTGCGCTCCATATAATTGGCTTGTTCGCGATAGAGCTGCATGAACGCGCCGCAGTATTCCAGCACATCCGCTTCCGTCTCGACCTTGCACAGGAAGTCGGTGACGCGCACCTTGACGCCGCCATTCCCGCCCACATGTATCTCGTAGCCGGAATCCACGCACACCACGCCGAAGTCCTTGATGGTGGCTTCGGCACAGTTGCGCGGGCAGCCGGAAACGGCGATCTTGAATTTGTGCGGCGTCCAGGAACCCCAGGTCATCTTTTCGACCTTGATGCCCAGACCGGTCGAGTCCTGCGTGCCGAATCGGCACCAGTCGGAGCCCACGCAAGTCTTCACGGTGCGCAAAGCCTTGCCGTAAGCGTGACCGGAAACGAATCCGGCCTCGACCAGTTCGCCCCACATCTTGGGCAGGTTCTCCTTGGTGATCCCGTACAGGCCGATGCGCTGTCCGCCGGTGATATGGACGGTGGGCACTTCATAGCGTTCGGCGATCTCGGCGATAGAGCGCAACTCGGAGGGCGAAGTGACGCCGCCCCAGATACGCGGGATCACAGAATACGTGCCGTCCTTCTGAATGTTGGCATGCACGCGTTCGTTGACGAAGCGCGAATGGCTGTCGTCCTCGTATTCGCCCGGCCACGCGGCCAGCAGATAGTAGTTCAGCACGGGGCGGCACACATGGCAGCCGTCCGGGGTCTTCCAGCTCAATGCCTGCATCAGGTCGCGGATGGTCTTCACGCCGAGTTCGCGTATGGCCTGTTGCACATCCTGGTGCGCATGTTCGGTGCAGCCGCAGATCGGCTTCTTGCTGGGCTTGGCGGAATAGTCGCCGCCCACCGTGTTTGCCAACAGCGCTTCCACGAGTCCGGTGCATGAGCCGCACGAAGCGGATGCCTTGGTGTGCGCGCGCACCTCATCCAGCGTAAACAGTTTCTTGTCGACGATGGCATTGACGATCGCGCCCTTGCATACGCCGTTGCATCCGCAGATCTCGGCCGTATCCGGCATGTTCGCCACGCTCGATACGCCGCCGAGACCGGAATCGCCCATATGCACCTGCCCGAACAGGAGATGCTCACGCAATTCGGACACATCCGTTCCGTCGCGCATCATCTGGAAATACCACGGGCCGTCCACGGTATCGCCGTACATCACCGCACCGCGCAACTTGTTGTCGCGCAGCACCAGCTTCTTGTACACACCGCGTGCGGAATCTTGCAGCAGCATCTCTTCATCCGCTTCGCCCGGATTGAAGTCGCCGGCCGAGAACAGGTCGATGCCCGTCACCTTGAGCTTGGTCGATACCGAGGAGCCTTCGTAGCGCATCCCGCCATAACGGGCGAGATGATTCGCGGCGACCTTGGCTTGCTCGAACAAGGGCGCGACCAGCCCGTAAGTTTGCCCGCGATGCTGCACGCATTCGCCTACGGAATAGATCTTCGGATCGTATGTCTGCATGGTGTCGCTGACCACGATGCCGCGTTCGCAGTGGATTCCGGCCGACTTCGCCAGCGCGATATTGGGTCGGATGCCGGCCGACATCACGACCATGTCGGCCGGGATCTCCTCGCCGTCCTTGAAGAGCAGGCCGGTGACGGACGTCTCGCCCAGGATGGCCTCGGTCTGCCGCGACAGGTAGAACTTCAGCCCGCGTTTTTCCAGTGCATCCTTCAACAGCTCGCCGCCGGCCTTGTCCAGTTGGCGCTCCATCGGCCATTCGCACAGGTGTACCACCGACACATCCATGCCGCGCAGCGACAGGCCGTTTGCCGCTTCCAACCCGAGCAGGCCACCGCCGACCACGACCGCGCGCTTTCCCGCGCTGGCCGTGCCCAGCATGCTCTCCACATCGACGATGCTGCGGTAGCTCAGCACGCCGGGCAGGTCGATGCCGGGAACCGGCAGCATGATCGGGTTGGAGCCCGTTGCGATGAGCAGGCGGTCGTAGGGCACAGTCAACCCGTCTGCCGTTTCGACCGCACAGCCGATCCGGTCGATCTTCGTCACCGTTTTCCCCGCATGCAGGGTGATATGGTTCTGCTCATACCAGCTCCAGTCGTTCAGGATCGTGTCCTGGAACGACATCTCGCCGGACAGCACCGGCGACAGCAGGATGCGGTTGTAATTGGGCTGCGGCTCGGCGCCGAACACCGTGATGTCGAATTCGTCCGCCGACATCTTGAGCAGTTCCTCAATGGTGCGGATACCTGCCATGCCGTTGCCGATCACCACCAGTCTTACCTTGTTGCTTTTCATCATGCACTCCTCTCAATAAAAAGACGCCGTCCGGCTGCAAGCCGGAACGACGCCTTTGTCGTTGATACTTTCCGGGATCACGACCCGCCGTTGGGCCGCGTCCGTTATCTGTCGCTGCTGCTTTCGGCCGGTGAAGTCAGGCCGCTTCCTTCGCTTGCTTCTGATACAGGAACTCCAGCACCGCACCCCGCAACTGGTGGTAGCGCGCATCGTTCGCCAATGCCAGGCGATTGCGCGGTTTGGGCAGATCGACGGACAGGATTTCGCCTATGGTCGCCGCCGGCCCGTTGGTCATCATCACGATGCGATCGGACAGCAACACTGCTTCGTCCACATCGTGCGTGACCATCACCACGGTGCTGTTTGTCTCTTTCACGATCTTCATCAATTCATCCTGCAGATGTGCCCGCGTCAATGCGTCCAGTGCACCGAACGGCTCGTCCATCAGCAATACTTTGGGCTGCATGGAGAGGGCCCGCGCGATGCCGACACGCTGCTTCATACCCCCGGATATCTCGTGCGGATACTTATGTTCCGCGTGGCTCAGGTGCACCAGTGAGAGCGCCGCGCCGGTGCGCTGCCGGAGCTGTTCCCGGCTTTCCGTCGCACCGAATACGCGTTCCACTGCGAGCAGGACATTCTCGAAGCAGGTCAGCCACGGCAGCAAGGAGTGGTTCTGGAACACCACGCCGCGATCCGGCCCCGGCCCCGCGATCTCGCGATCTGCACAGAGCATGATCCCGTCGGTCGGCATCAGCAATCCGGCGATCAGGTTGAGCAGAGTGGATTTGCCGCAACCCGAGTGCCCGATCAGCGTGACGAACTCGCCGGGGTCGATCCTGAGGTCGATATCCTTGAGTGCGACGAAGATGCCCTGTCTGGTTTCAAACGACATCTGCACATTCTCTATTTGCACATACTTTTTCATGGCGCTCTCGTTCAATAACGGAATCGTTTGGCGATCTGGACCAGCATCGTCTCCAGCAGCAGGCCGACGATGCCGACGACGAAGATCGCGATGATGATGTGCTCGACGTTCAGGTTGTTCCATTCATCCCATACCCAGAATCCGATGCCCACTCCGCCGGTCAGCATTTCCGCCGCAACGATCACCAGCCATGCGGTGCCGATCGCAAGACGTATGCCGGTCAGCATGTAGGGCAAGGTGGCCGGAAACAATATCCTGGTGAAGACCTTCCATTCCGACAGGTTGAGCACCCGTGCCACATTCAGGTAATCCTGCGGCAACTGGCGCACCCCCATCGCGGTGTTGATGATCATCGGCCAGATGCTGGAAATGAAGATCACCCAGATAGCGGCTGGATTGGCCGCCTTGAATACCAGCAGTCCTATCGGCAGCCAGGCCAGCGGCGATACCGGCCTGAGCATGCTCACAATGGGCGAGGTCATCTTGTCGAGGAATCCGAAACGCCCGATCATGAACCCGAGCGGGATGCCGATCAGCGCGGCCAGCCCGAAGCCGATGCCGACCCGCCCCAGCGAGTTGAGGATGTTCCAGCCTATCCCCTGATCGTTCGGCCCTTTCTGATAGAACGGATCGCTGAACAGGCTGACGGCCGAATGCCAGGTCTTGACCGGCCCTGGCAACGCTTCGCTGCCATGCGCCAGCAGTGCCCAGATGAGGATGAACAAGCCCATTCCGACGACAGGCGGAAACATCTCCTCGGCCAGATATTTGCTGATCTTGATCATGCGCGCACCTTGAAGCTGGCTGCATACTTTTTCGGGTCCTTGCCGTCCCAGACGGTCCCGTCGATCAGTTTGGACGTGCGCATCGCATCCTTCGGGATCGGCACTTTCACCTGGGATGCCGCCTGTTTATACAAGTCGATCTGGTTGATCTGTTTGGCGACGCCCAGATAATCCGGATCTTCCTTGAGCAGGCCCCAACGCTTGTGCTGGGTGAGGAACCACATGCCGTCGGACAGGTACGGGAAGTTGACCGCACCGTCGTTGTAGAACTTCATGTAGTTCGGGTCGCTCCATTTCCTGCCCAGACCATCCTCATATTGGCCTTCCATGCGCTGATTGATGATGTCCACCGGACAGTTGATATACGACTTGTCGGCGATGATCTCTGAGACGCCGCGGCGATTGGCCATGACGTCGATATATTTTGAGGCTTCCAGCATGGCCATGATCATGGCCCGGGCTGTGTTGGGATATTTGTGCGCGAACTCAGCCGTCGTGCCCAGGACCTTTTCGGGGTGGTCTTTCCAGATATCCTGTGTGGTCGCCGCAGTGAATCCGATCTTGTCTGCGATGGCGCGATTGTTCCAGGGCTCGCCAACGCAGAACCCGTCCATGTTGCCGACACGCATGTTGGCGACCATCTGAGGCGGCGGTACGGTGATGTTTTTTACATCCTTGAGTGGATCGATGCCGTAATTGGCCAACCAGTAATACAGCCACATCGCGTGCGTGCCGGTGGGGAAAGTCTGCGCAAAGGTGTAATCGCGTTTGTCCGTTTCGATGAGCTGCTTCAGTTTGTCTCCGGTGGTCGCACCTTTATCTTTTAGCTGGCTGGAAAGCGTGATGCCCTGACCGTTGTTATTGATGCTCATCAAGACCGCCATATCCTTCTTGGGACCGCCTATGCCCAGGTGTACGCCATAAATCAGGCCATACAGCACATGTGCCGCATGCAGCTCACCGTTCACCACCTTGTCGCGCACGGAAGCCCAGGATGCTTCCTTGGATGGGATGATCTTGATGCCATATTTTTCATCGAACTTCATCACGGAAGCGATCACGACTGAGGCGCAATCGGTCAAGGGAATGAAACCGACCTTGACCTCTTTGAGTTCCGGCGCATCGGAACCGCCCGCCCATGCGGCTGAACGTGTGCCCATGGGAACCATGGACATGATGCCAGCCATACCCAATATTGCGCCCGTTTGTTTCATGAAGTCCCTCCGGCTGCTTTGTTCAGGAGACTGCGTTTTTGCAGTAACTGCTACCTCGCTTCCAGTCATGTCCTTATTTGGCTTATCCATCGTTCAATCCTTTTAAAGAATTTCGTGGTTCGAATTAAAAAGGGCGCCCGACTGCGATATACGCAGTGGGACGCCCTTGTCCTGTGTCTCTCATTCTCCGAACCACCGTTGATTCGTTGACACCCAATACTTAGCAACAGTCGTGCCAGAGGTGAAAAATAAGGATTATTGCTTTTCCAATCATTCGGATAAACGGATTGCACTTCGGCAGGCACAGCTTGATGCGGACATATTTAAGACCTGTTTTGGTGCTCTCCTGCAGCCCTACGCACTTTTTTCAGGCGCTCAACTCCTTGGCAAAAATGATCGCCTCGGCGATTTCCGCCAAACGTTTTCCCTTGCTCATCGCCATGTTGCGCATCCGCTTGTAGGCCTCAGGCTCGCTATAGCCGTGATCGGCCATCAGTATCCCTTTGGCCCGGTCTACCAGTTTGCGTTCGACGAGTTGGCTCTTCGCTTCCTTCAGTTCGTCACGCAAGCGCTTATGCTCCTGGAATCGCGCCGCCGCCACATGAATGATGCCGCTCAGATCTTCGCTCTGTATCGTATGCGCCACGTATGCGCTGACACCGGCGCGCATCGCTTCCTGGATACTCTGCTGGTCATTTCGCGCACTCAATACGACCACCGGCTTTTCCAGCGTGGTGGACATCAGGCTGATCTGTTCAAGCGTGTCCCTTCCGGGCGCATTGGCATCCACGATGATCACGTCCGCGGCGGCCGCTTGTATCGAGCGTTCGTCCACCTGCTCCCAGGCCAGGATCCCGACGACATCGAATTCGGCCAGTTCAAGACTCGCTTTCAACCACGCCGCCCGATCCCGGACATCATCTATGATTAGAATTCGTTTCAACTTGCGCTCCCTGTTTACGATGAAGGGCAGCAATAAGCGAGCCAAGGTATGAATGCATGGTTATAAAGGGGTTTTCCTGAAGACTATGATCACCCGCGCACTGGCAATGTGCACCGCGCAACGTGTTGGTGCAGCCAACCGGACAGTATCGCAAGAACATAAAGAACAAAACCGGCTATCAGAAACGCACGATCATGGTATTCGTCGAGCACAATAGCCGTTGGATAGTCTGAATCAGAGAAAGGAATACATCATGGCGTTCGTGGTTGCGGCAACGTGGAAGGCAAAGCCTGGGGAAGAGGAGAGAATTCGCGAAGTCATCAGATTGATGACGCCATTGTCACGCAAGGAGCCGGGGAATTTGTCCTATCAAGCCCAGGTGTCATCCCGGGATCCCGCGAAATTCTTCCTGTACGAACAGTACACCGATGCACAGGCGTACGAAGATCATAAGGCCTCCGAGTATTTCCAGACGCACGTCGCAGGCTACGCGATTCAATACCTGGAGTCCCGTGAGGTCGAGATTTATGAAACGATCGAAGGCTGAGAACATATCCACCTCATTGCGATGAGGCATAGCCTGAAGACAAGCCGGGAAGACTGTTCATGAACAGTCATTAACAAACCCCGTCATTGGGTGCCCAGACAAACCAGGAAGAGTGGCCCCGATTTCAACCGAGGCTGCACTTCCTCACTTCCAAGATTCAATCAGGGTCTGCATTTGTACATATCAAAGGTACGCTTGCCGAACTCCTGCGACTCGCCCTTCACGACCGTATCGGCACCCGCATCGACCGCATTGTTGCGTGCCATCTGCAGCAGATTGGCTTCCACATCTTCGGCACTGCGAGTGATGAATCCGACCTTGGCAAGAACGCTGACAGTGATCTTCCCTTTCGATTGGCATGCGGCGATCTGGTTTGCATCTGCCACCGAGACTCGCTCCGTCCCTTTTTTCACGTCGATAAAACTGCTCGCGCATCCACTCAATCCGGCAACCAGCGGAACGATGGCTGCGGTTAATAGCATTCTTTTTGTAAATCGCATGATATCTCCTGGTTTGTTTGGCAAGCTGTAGCGTTAATTCAGTGTACTTTATATTCATATCATCTGCCATCCGCGAGCACTTTGGCATTGGAAGAAACTGCAGGAGTAATGACCGATGAGACTGCGCTTTCGGGAATGCCCCCGGACATCAGCCAGTCCAGAGATTGCTGCCACAGGGTGGTTTTGAATCGATCATGGAAAAATGCGAAATGCCCGATGCTTTCTTCGCCGATGGATTCGGGTGAGATGCGCACATGCACGCGCCGGCTGTTGGTGAAATAGGCAAGCAAGCGATCAAGCGCGGCCTGCGTGCCAAAGGGGTCGTCAGTCATTCCAATGGCAAGTATGTCCCCGGCCATTCCAGAAAAATGAGCAAGCGCATCGGGGCCGGATTCGGCCATTCCCGGATAGGATTCTTCAAGTCTGGCCGGCCGAAACGCCCATTCGTATGCCGCCGCCGCGGGAAGGTCTTCGTGCCAGCCCAGTGCCTTTGCCGGAAAATAACCGAACAGCGTTGTCAGAACGGGCATCAATAAGTGCCAACGCAGCCACATGAACAGTCTTTTGCCTCGTTCATAGTCCCGCCAATACGCATACTGTGCACCCACAGTAACGCAGCGCTCGACGCAAGTATTGTTTTTTGCCAGCCCCACCAACAATCCGCCGATGCTATGTGCCACCACATGAACAGGTTTATCGACGTGGTTGTTGCGAGCCCACTGCAGCGCAGCATCGCAGTCCAGTCGCCCCCAGTCCAGCTTCGAGATATTCTTGAATTCGCGCAAGTTTCCCCTGCGCGACGCCCCGATCCCGCGATAGTCGTATGTCAGTACCGACATGCCGTTGGAAGCCAGGAATCGTGCATACCGGTGATAGTAGGAGGCCTTGACCGCGGTTGCAGGGTTGATAACGACGACTGCACGGATTGGCAACGTCGTAGGGGTCCAATGATGGGCTGCAAGTCCGTAGCCATCCGCTGCGATCAGCGTGACAGGAGATACTTGCACATCCTGCATGGTATTCCGGTGACTATTCAATTTTTACGTTTACTGATTAATAACACATCGGGTTTTCCATTGATCTTTCAGAGGATACCAATACCAAAGTTGTCATGCGTATTTATCTGGTCGCAATTTATCCCCAGAGAGCATTCTATTGGTGTTTCGTTGAATCATGTATTTTGGAAAGCTCGATAACTGGCGAACATATCAAGGAAAATAAGACGGCATATCCAAACCACCCGCCGATAAAGCGAATCGTTATCGTTCCTTCACTGGCGACGTATCCCGCTTATCTTCCAAGTTGATTGAAGCCCCCGCCCGATAACGGTATAGTCCGCAAAACCTCGATCAAGGCATGAATATGGCTGCGCAAGACGTTCCGGAACACAAACTGAAACTGGCCGAAGTGCTGGACATGATGATTGCCGACGGCATGGTTGGAAAAGCCGAAGCTGAAACCCTCATCGCCGAACGCCGCCTCCACCGGCAGGACACACATCCGCTGATCGCCATTGCGGACAAGCACTGGAAATCGCAAAAATCACCCCACCGCATCCTGACACTGGATACCCTGACAGAATGGCTGGCAAAACGCGTCGGCATGGAATATTTCCATATCGATCCGCTGAAGATCGACTTCTCCGATCTGACCGACCTGATGTCGATCGATTATGCGAACCGTTTTGCGATCATGCCGCTCCGGATCGAAGGCGGAGACCTTGTCGTGGCGACTGCCGAACCATTCCTGCGCGATTGGGAAAGCACGCTGAAGCATACCTCGCGCAAGAATGTCCGCCGCGTCATTTCCTCGCCCGCCGACATCAATCGCTACCTGGTCGAATTCTATAATCTTGCCCGTTCGGTGAAGAGCGCAACCAAGGCGACGCCAAATGCATCCAGCCCTGCCTCGTTCGAGCAGTTGGTGGAACTGGGCAAGACCAACAAACAATTCGATGCCAACGATCAGCACATCGTCCACATCGTGGATTGGCTGTGGCAATACGCGTTCGACCAGCGCGCATCGGATATCCATATCGAACCGCGCCGCGACGTCGGCATCGTGCGCTTCCGTATCGACGGCGTGCTGCATCAGGTCCACCAGCTCCCGATGTCGGTGGTCACCGCGATGACCAGCCGTATCAAACTGCTGGGACGCATGGACTTGATGGAGAAACGGCGGCCACAGGATGGGCGTGTCAAGACGCGAACCGAAGACGGGCAGGAGATAGAGCTTCGGCTCTCCACCTTGCCCACCGCGTTCGGCGAGAAGCTGGTGATGCGTATCTTCGACCCGGAAGTGCTGCTGCGCGATTTCTCCGAACTCGGTTTTTCCGACGACGACCGTGCGCGCTGGCAATACATGACCTCGCAACCCAACGGCATCATCCTGGTCACCGGCCCCACGGGCTCCGGCAAGACCACCACGCTGTATTCCACGCTCAAGCACCTGGCGACGCCCGAGGTGAACGTGTGTACGCTGGAAGACCCCATCGAAATGGTTGAGCCCGCATTCAACCAGATGCAGATACAGACGGGGCTCGACCTGACTTTTGCCGAAGGCGTGCGTGCGCTCATGCGGCAGGATCCGGATATCATCATGGTGGGCGAGATACGCGATCTGGAGACAGCCGAAATGGCGATCCAGGCTGCGTTGACCGGCCATCTGGTGCTTTCCACATTGCACACCAACGACGCGCCTTCCGCCATCACCCGCCTGCTCGATCTCGGCGTGCCGTACTATATGATCAACGCCACCCTGCTCGGCATCATGGCGCAGCGCCTTGTGCGCACGCTGTGCCCGCACTGCAAGCAACCGATACCCATGCCCGAAAGCGATAATGATGTGTGGGATCATCTGGTGGCCCCCTGGAAAGCCGCAAGACCGGCGAAATTGCAGACTCCGCAGGGCTGCCTGGAATGCCGCAAGACCGGCTATGCCGGGCGCATCGGCATCTATGAGATACTGCTGATGTCACCGGCATTGCGCAAGATCATCGGCCACGAGACTGACATTGCTGCGCTGCGCGACCAGGCCAACCGCGAGGGAATGAAGCCGCTGCGCATCTCTGGCGCGCAAAAGGTCGCCGCAGGGCTTACCACGCTGGAAGAAGTGCTCAAGGTCGCCCCTCCTGCAGATCAATCATAATCATTCAATCGAGCTAAAAGGAACAGTCATGACACTAGATGAACTCAATCAGCGCTTTGCCATCGGCAACCACGTGCAATTCAAGGAGATCGCCGAAGGCATGATCGTCGCCGAGGTCGCCAACCATCACGCCCTCGCCAACATCGCGTTGCAGGGTGCGCACATCGCAACTTTCCAGCCGCGCGGCGAAGAGCCGGTGATCTGGCTGTCACCTTACGCCAAATTCGCTCCCGGCAAATCCATCCGCGGCGGAGTGCCGATCTGCTGGCCCTGGTTCGGCCCGCACAAATCCGACAGCAAATTGCCCGGACACGGATTTGCCCGCACCGTGCCGTGGGAATTGCTGGAAACCAGAGCATTGGCTGACGGCTCGACTTTCCTGCGCTTCCGTCTCGTCGAGAGCGACACCACCCGGGCGCAATGGCCCCATGCTTCAACCGTACAGCTGGATGTCACCGTGGGGAAAGCTCTGCGCGTGGAACTGGTCACCACGAATACCGGCACAAAACCGTTCGAACTCAGTGAAGCGCTGCACACCTACTTCCAGATCAGCGATGTCGCGAAAACGACCATTCGCGGCCTGGACAACTGCGCCTACCTGGACAAGGTGCAGGACTTTGCGCACTGCACGCAAAAGGACGGCATTGTCATCGAAAGCGAAGTGGATCGCGTGTACATCAATACCGCTGCGGATTGCGTGATCGAGGACAAGGGGATGAAGCGCGCCATCCGCATCGCCAAGCAAGGCAGCATGACGACCGTCGTTTGGAACCCGTGGACCGAAAAAGCCGACAAGATGGGCGACTTCGGCGAGAACGGCCACCGCGGCATGGTGTGCGTGGAAAGCGGCAATGCGATGGAGAACGTGGTTACGCTTGCGCCGGGCGCAACGCACAAGCTGGTGGCGGTATATAGCGTAGAAAAACTGTAAGTTCCAACCGGGCACAACAAAATAAAAGAGCCGCAAAAGCGGCTCTTTTATCTTGTGCTGAAACTAGGCTCAGTTCGCGCGTTTCCTGAACTCGTTGCTGCGCGTGTCGATTTCGATCTTGTCGCCGATCTCGATGAACGCTGCCACCGGCAACTCAAAACCGGAACCCTTCAAACGTGCAGGCTTCATCACCTTGCCGGAAGTGTCGCCGCGCACGGCTGGTTCGGTGTACTCGACCTCGCGCACGATAGTGTTGGGCAACTCAACGGAGATCGCCTTGCCGTCGTAGAAGACCACTTCGCAGATGTCTTCCATGCCGTCCGCCAGATAGTTCACCACGTCGCCGACGTTTTCCTTCTCGACTTCGTACTGGTTGTATTCGGTATCCATGAACACATACATCGGGTCGGCGAAGTAGGTGTACGTGCATTCCTTCTTGTCGAGGATGATCTGGTCGAACTTGTCGTCCGCGCTGTACACCGTTTCCTTCGCGGAATCGGTCAGCAGGTTCTTCATCTTCATCTTCACCACGGAACCGTTACGGCCCGAGCGGCTGTATTCGGCCTTAAGGATAACCATAGGTTCGCCGCCCACGTTGATCACGTTACCGGCGCGTAGTTCTTGTGCTGTTTTCATGTTTACTGCCCCTCAAAATTCAAGGCGCGGATTCTATTCATTTTGGCGGTAAAAATCCAGCAAATTCAATGCAAGATTATTGTTTGCCAAGCGATCTGCCCATTCCTTTCCGTGCCGGGCCAACACCCCGTGCTGCGCCACAAAGTGAGCCCAAGCTCCGGCAATGTCCGGCCCGCCGTTCCAGGCCAGCCATAAATCCCGTACTATTTGCATGGTTTCAGATGGCAACCCAGCCGTATAGCGCACCCGCAATGCCTCCAGCTTCGCCATATGCACCCCGTCATGCTGGGGATATATCTGCCAAATGAACGGCTTGGCAGCCCATTGGGCACGCACGCAGGAATCCTCGCCGCGCACGAAATTGACGTCGCACGCCCACAACAATTCATCGTAGCGCTCCTGTTCGACAAAAGGCAGCACCTGCACGCGCAGGCGGCCACGCAGCCAGATATCCCCTGCCTTGCCGGTCGAATGCCCGAAGAATGCCGCCACCTGCGGCAGGGAACGCCCTTCCGGCAACAGGCAGGTCACGAGCTGGTCGCCCCGCTCCCAGCAGCCCAGCAGTGCCTCCATCGCCTCGTTCTCGTAGCCGAATAATGACGCGCGCAATTCACCCGCCACCCGCTCAGGCACTCCAAGACCGCGCCAATGTGCCTGCTGCGCCGCCTCATCGGACTGAAACGCGTTACGCCGCGTAAACAGATCGCGCTCCAGCAACAACCCGCCGGTCTTCTCGGTAAATCCCGGAAAGAAGAAATATTTGGTCAACGGCAAGCGAGGATGCGGCGACGGCAACTTGTGGCAACCCTCTACCCAGTCTTCGGCGCTCAGGTATTCGAGGTTGATCCAGATGGGCTTCCGCTGCATGGCCGCCATGGCAGTGACATAGGGCTCAGGCAAGGTACAGGCGAACGCCTCGATCACCAGGCCTGCTGGTTCGATCACGTGGAAATCGGCCATCCAATGCCTTATCTCCACCCCGCGACAACGCTGTACATCCAGTGCCGCATCCGCATCTGGACACAGACGCCGGAAGCTCGCCAGGTCATCCACCCAAAGCCGTACCGCCAATCCGTGTTCGTTCGCCAGCTGCCGGGCCAGGCGCCAGCACACGCCGATGTCGCCGTAGTTGTCGACGACATTGCAGAAGATGTCGCATGAGTCACTCCGCATGCAGCGCCTCCACCGGGTCCAGCCGTGCCGCGCGCATGGCCGGTACCACACCGGCCACGAGGCCGATGCTGATCGCGGTCAGCTCGGCCAGCACCGCAAACAACCATGGCGTATGCACGGGCAACGAAGGGAACAACCAGTGCAACCCCTGTGCGATGCCGATGCCCAGCATCAGCCCCATCAGCCCGCCCATTGCGGAGAGCAGCATGGCTTCGCTCAGGAACAGGGTCAGCACCTGCTTTTCGCGCGCGCCCAGCGCCCGCAGCAGGCCGATCTCGGCGGTGCGTTCGGTCACGGCCATGGTCATGATGGTGAGGATGCCGACGGCACCGACCAGTAGCGAGATGCCGCCCAGCGCGCCAACGGCGAAGGTGAGGATGTTCAACACCGAGCTCAGCACTTCCAGTGCCTTTTCCTGCGAGATCAGCGTGAAATCCTCGCGCCCGTGCCTCTCTTTCATGCGCTCGGTGAGGATGCGGATGACCGTGTCCGCATCGACATCGGCGCGGTAGCTGACATTGACCTCCATCAGGCCGGGACGATTGAACAACTCCATCGCACGCGCCGCCGGGATGAACACGGTGTCGTCCATGTCCATGCCGAGGATCTGCCCTTTCGACTCCATCACACCGATCACGCGGTAGCGCTGACCACCGATGCGCAGATACTGCCCCAGCGGATTCATGCCGCTGAACAGCTCCTGCTCGATCTTGGCCCCGATCACGACCTGCGCACGCGCCTGTTCATCGTCCGCATCCGTCCAGAAGCTGCCGCTCTGCACTTTCATGGTGAACGCATCGCCGAAATCCCGCCCTTCGCCCAGCACCATGGTGCGCCGCGTCCTGCCGTTGGCGCGCACTTCGGCCGTGCCCATCAGGCTGGGGATGACATGTTCGACGTAGGGCAGGCGGCGCAAGGCATCGGCATCTTCCAGCGTCAGCGGCCTGACCGAACCGAAGATGCCGACATTGCCGCCCTGCGTCTGCGTCTTGCCGGGCTGCACGCTGATGATGTTGGTGCCGAACTGCGAGAACTCGGACAGCATGAACTGGTGGAGTCCCTCGCCGATGGAGGTGAGCAGGATCACCGCGGCAATGCCGATGGCGATGCCCAACCCGGTGAGGAAGCTGCGCATCCGGTAGGTGAGAAAGCTCGAAGATGTAAGAGTGATCAGATCGCGCAAGAACATGTTGTCACCTGCCCGCCAATGCCGCCACCGGATCGAGTTTCGCCGCGCGCCGCGCTGGCCAGACGCTGAACAGGATGCCTGTCCCCAATGCCGTGAAACACGCCGCCAGCACCGCCCACCACGGAGGACTGACCGGCAGGGTCGGATAGATCTGTCCGATGATCATGCTGCCCGCATATCCCAAGACCAGTCCTGCCACACTGCCGGCGGTCGAGAGCAGTGCCGCCTCGGCGAAGAACAGCATGCGTATCTGTTTGCCCGGCGCGCCCAATGCCTTCAGCAGGCCGATCTCCTTGACGCGTTGTGCCACCGCGATGAGCATCACGTTCATGATCAGCACCCCTGCCACGGCCAGACTGATCGCGGCGATGCCACCCACGGCCATGGTCAGCGTGGTGAGGATGCGATCGAAGGTTGCGAGCACCGCATCCTGTGTGATGACGGTCACATCCCTTTCGCCGCTATGGCGCTGCACCATGATCTCTTCGGCATCGTGCTTGGCCTGCTCGATGTAATCGCGGCTCCTGGCCTCGACGAGGATGCGGAACAGGCTGGATGTGTTGAACAGTTGATGCGCGGAGGCGACCGGAATGATGACCAGCTCATCCGTGCGCATGCCCATGGATTCGCCCTGCGAGGCCAGCACGCCGATGATGCGGAAGCGCCTGTCGCCCAGTCTCACCCACTGCCCCACGGCCTGCTCGTTGCCGAACAGTTCCTGCTTCATCTGGTTACCGAGCACGCACACCGACAAGCCTTCATTGATATCGCCCGCGGGCAAAAACTTGCCGATACCGATGCTCATGTGGCGCACTTCCAGCAAATCGGAAGTGGAGCCAAGCACAACCACTTCGCGATTCAATGCACCGCGCGAAAGCGTGGCCGAGCCGACTGTCAGCGGCGCGATGCGCTTGATGGCGCGGCTGCGCAGCAAGGCCTGGGCGTCGTCCAGCGTGATGTCGCGCGGCGTCTGCCCCGACATCAGGCCCGGCCCGATGCCCGCGGTTTCGGTACGCCCCGGCAACACGATGACCAAGTTGGTGCCGAGCGTGGAGAACTGGTTCACCACGTAGCGGCGCGCACCTTCACCGAGCGCGGTGAGCACCACCACAGCCGCCACGCCGATGGACATCGCCAACATCATCAGCAGCGTGCGCGTCGGGCTGCCACGCAGGCTACCGTATGCGAACTGGAAGGTGTCGGCGAGTTTCATTTTGTGCGCTGCTCGTCGGAAACGATGCGGCCGTCCAGCATGTGTATCCGGCGCTGAGCACGCGCACCTATCTCGGCATCGTGCGTCACCACCACCAGCGTGATGCCCTGTTCCAGCAGGCCTTCCAGCAGTTTCAGCACCTCCCAGCCAGTAGTACGGTCGAGATTGCCGGTGGGTTCATCGGCCAGCAATACCGTGGGGTTCATCACCGTGGCGCGGGCAATGGCCACGCGCTGGCGCTGGCCGCCCGAGAGCTGATCGGGTTTATGATCGGCACGGTCCGACAGGCCATAGTTCTGCATCAGCACTTGCACGCGCGCCTTGCGCTCTTCGACAGGGATGCCAGCCAGTATCATCGGCAGCTCGACGTTCTGCGCGGCGGTGAGGCGCGGCACCAGGTGAAAAGACTGAAACACGAAGCCGATTTTTTCGCGGCGCACACGCGCCTGCTGTTCGTCGTTCAGATCCGTGACGTTGCCCCCGTCCAGCAGATAAGTGCCGGAAGTCGGCCGGTCGAGCAGGCCGAGCATGTTCAGCATGGTGGACTTGCCGGAGCCGGACGGCCCCATGATGGAGATATATTCGCCCGGATCAAGACGCAGGTTGATATCGCGCAGCGCGGTGACTTGCTGGTCGCCGACGGTGAAGGTACGGCAGACGTTCTGCAGTTCGATCATTTCGCTGGCTTGAGCTCTTCAGGCACGACCTTCACACCGGCCTTCACCCCCGGCCGGTCCAGCGAAGACACGATGCGGTCGCCCTCGTCCAGGCCCGACAGCACTTCGGCGTATTCCCAATTGGACAAACCGGTGGTCACCTTGCGTTCTTCCAGCACGCCTTTGCTGCCATAACGCAGCACCCGATTGCCTTCCAGCAGCGTCTGCGCGGGGATGCGCAACACATGTTCGCGGGTGTCGTACACGATCTCCACATCGGCGCTGTACCCAACCAGCAGGTTGTCCTCATCGGCAAGCTTGTCGAACTCCACCTCCACTTCGACCGTGCGCGCCTGTTTCTCCAGATCGAGCACATACGGTGCGATGCGCCTGACCTTGCCGCCGAAAGTGCGCCCCTTGATCGCATCCAGCGTGATGCGGCTGAACTGCCCGACCTTGATCTTGGATGCGTCCACTTCGTCGATGGGCGCGCTCACGTACATGCAGCTGTCGTCGATCAGGTCGATGGCCGGCACCGTCGGGATGCCGGGAGGAGACGGCGTGGCGTATTCGCCGAGCTCGCCGCTGATGTCGGCCACCACGCCGTCGAACGGCGCCCGCAGCACCATGCGTTCCAGCCCGGCCTTGGCCAATGCGATACGCGATTTGCTCTGTTCGATATCGCCGCGTGCCGCTTCGCAGGAAGCCTTGCGCGATGCGGCATCGCTCACCGCCTTATCCAGGAGCTGCGAGGAGATGAATCCCTTGTTCTTCAGCTCCTGCGAACGATCCGCCTCGCGCTGTGCCGCTTCGGCCAGCGTACACACCTCCTGCACGTGCGTCACCGAATTCTTCAGCTGCTCCTGCGCCAGTCTTTCCTGCGCATGCAGATCGTTATCCCACAACTCCAGCAGCACCTGCCCCTTGCGCACGCGCTGCCCTTTCTTCACCAGCAGCCCGGAGATCTGCCCGCCGGCGGGCGGCGACATCTTGGCGCGGCGGCAGGCGTTCACCGTACCCGCGCGAGTGTTGCTGACCGACGCCTCCACCGTGCCGCGCTCCACCTTTTGCAGCACCACCGGGATCGGCTTGCTGCGCATGAGGTAAGCGATACCGCCCACCAGGGCGATGACGATGACGACGATGAGTGCGATCTTTGCGTAGTGTGAAGAAGTCTTGCCGAGTTGCGGGAAAGTCATTGCTGCTCCTGACTGTTCGCTGCCGTGATGGAACTGAAGGATGGTGCCGATGGCAGGAATCGAACTGGTGACCTGCGCGTCACGAGACCGACTCCGCATCGACAGCGCTAAATTATCTCTTGTTGGTCACATCGCTAAAATTTCCAACTGGCGACATTATATCCAAAGTTCTATATGCCTCACCTGTCAGTGTGAACCTGCTTCGAATCCAAACTCTCATGTCGAATATTGTGGAAACCGGCAACGACAGTGGCCGCTTGAAAAATAGATCAGCGCCTGCAGGCGGACCGCGTCGTCGTTGCGATTGAAATAAATAGGCCGCCCACGCGGAGAAAATAAAATGCCGCGTGGAACGAAGTTTCTGCCAAGCTATTGTGTCGGCGGAATATCACTGAGTGCGGATACATGGGTCGCATAAACGCCGGCCCAGCTATTCCCTGCGGGATTGATGGTCGACACCGTCAGCGTCACCCAGCCGTTACGGATGGCCTCGCGCTCGATCCCGACGGACAACACCGCCGAATCGGACGGGGCGCTTGCATCGAGCTTCGCGACGAAGTCCCCCACTTCTATCACCGGGATAAAGTCGGTGAGCGCTCCGTTGGCGTAACCGACGCCGTAGATTCCGCTACTCGGCACCGTGACGCCGCTAACGGGATACCTGCTGCCCTTGAAGATTACGCCGCGTGCTCCATCAACGGCCACAAAGGCTGAAGAACGCCAGCGCGGCGGCTCCCCATCGCTGGCATCAGTGGTACTCCCGCTCCCGGGAGGACGCCCCGAGTAGACCCAATAGAGGAAGTCCTGGAACGTATTTCCGGTGCCGGCGCGGGCCACCATCAGGGTCCTCCCGCTCGCGGTGTCGTTGATGAAGATGCCTTGGTTGACGGAGATCGGCATCGTTATCGTGCCGCCCGTCCCGCCTTGATTGATGGGCAGGTTGCAGTAGGCGAGGAGATCCTTGTTCCCGTCGGTCGGGCACGTCAGGGCGATGTCTCGCATGTCGGTCCCCCATGCCCCCCAGAAGGCTACATAGCGTCCATCATAGGCAAGGCCTTCGCCGAACGTGGCGAAGGTCGCTCCCGCTATGGGATTTCCACCCTGATCCGGCACGGGATCGCCAATCTGGGCGATGACCGTGAGAGACGGCTGATCGGTTAGTGGCGCAACGTAAATACCGCCCTTCGTCGGGGCATTCTCGTTATCGAGCCCGGTAAACACGATTTTGCCAGCCGCGGCGCTTGGCGGCGCCGTGGAGCCGAATGGAACCGATTGTCCCGGGATCGTCGTGTTGTTATCCGCGATGAGTATGACCGGACTCGCGGGAATCGAAATGTCCCTGAAATAGACGCCGGTCTTGCCCACTGTCAGTAAAGGATTGCCAGGGTCCGGCACTGTGAAATTGCCTTTGAAGGCGATGTACTTGCCGTTGGCTGCCGTGGGCGAGCCGGGGAACACATCGAATCTGGTTCCCGCCGGCGCTCCCGGCACCTGAAAGTACGAGAATGCCGGCACGTTGCCGAGGACGTTGGCCGCCGTGGTCACCGTGCCATTGATCCGGATGAAGACCCCCGTGGTTCCGGCCCTCGTTTCCAATTGAGTGACAGGATCAATGTAATCCCAGACCGGTTGCGAGTTTCCGCGCGTGGCGAGCAGGCTGGACGAAATATCGATGCGCGGGATGGAGGGGGTTTCAGTAAAGGTTACCCCGAGATTGTTGGGATCTGGAACGAGCGTCGCGTTATCAACGACTGTCTGCAATGCAGGCGACGAACATAGGTCGACCACCCACACACCCCGATGCGGCTCTCCACCCGCAGATCCGGATCCGCCAGCGATCTTGGCGCGCGCCCGAAAGACCACCTCGCCATTGCCGTTGACCGAGGGTTGGTTGTAACTGAAGAAATTCATGCTGGGGTCGCCCGGCGGCGTGTACGTATTATTCACAACGGTCACCCACTTGCCGGTCGCATTGCCGATTGCGTTGGAACATCCACTGACGGGAGGAGTCGTACTGCCTCCGCCACCGCAGGTAGCCAACAAAATGACGCCGCTCGATGCCATTGCAACGTGCAGTGCGTGCCTGGCGAGTGCCCGGCCAACCGCAGCCTCGTCCTTCGCTGCGTTCCAAACTTTTGAGATAAACATGATCTATCTCCCAGTCTTGTCCCGGTGTCTCAGATCATTTCTTTTGCACCATCATGTCCGGCACCGCCCCGAGAAGCACAAGCCCCCCGGGGTCGGTGACCGATCAATTGACATTGATGTCGATTTGGGCTGAGCCATCAATATTGAGAACCCCGTTGGTCACAGCAGTAATGGTTGTGTTATTGGGGGTCGCCGCCGGCGAAGTCGGATCGAGCGAGAACTTGATGTGCCAAAGGCCGGTTTTCGCATAAGGCACGGTCACGCTCTTGAGGTTCCAGACAAAGCCATAGGTGAAGTTGCCGGAAACGTTTACCTCGGCGGCAAAGAAGCCGGGCCCGTCACCAGCCCAGAGGGTCTGACTAATCAGCGGTGCTTCACCATCTTTCCAGATCGTCAAGCGGGCATTCGAAGCGAACACGAACGCGCTCGTGGCAGTAGTGACAGGCACTCCGGTGGTCCCCGTGACCTCATTTATCGTGGAGCCATACAGTGAAACCATCGGATAGGTCGTCATAGGTGTAGCAAGCGGGTCTATCGCCTTGGAGAGCACCATCTCGACCCTGACAACTGAAGTTGACTTCAAGCTCTGACTGACCAGGTTGTCGCCCCACGTGCCGGTGACTTGTTGCGGGACGCTTGCGCCATGCTCCCACTGTCCCTGCCACGCGTTGGTCGACGCTTGCTTGTAGTAGGTCACGTTGTTCTGCATATACGTCGCTGTCGGGTCCAGATACGGCAACGTGGCTGTGGGAATAACCTCCGTGCTCAGAGGACGCAGTCCGGTGCTGATGTCGGCCACAGCGGATGCCGCATTAGTCGTCCACACACTGCTAGCCGGGATCGGCAGGCCGGTTATGCCGACATCGTCTGCAAATATGGTTCATCTGACAATTGCGTGGGTAAAAGCTAATCTATCGTCTCTGACTTGGTTGGGAGACGAGCGATGGAAAGCAAAGAACTGTACCGGCACTTGCTGGGGATAAACGAACCGTGGACGGTAGAGC